>OJEO01000087.1_pt1 | contig 51010 bp, 45 predicted proteins | sample 1593621 | NCBI WGS metagenome assembly OJEO01 (sample SAMN05416875, study PRJEB24817) | seawater metagenome | isolation source: Sea water | place: Canada:Atlantic | collected 2013-11
GCTAAAGGTTTGTGCATGGATTGTTCTGATGATGAGCTAACCGCTGCGATTAAGTATATGTCTGCTAAGTAACAAATACAGTATTTAGCATATTTAAAAAAAAGAGCTTAAAGCGAAAGCTAAAGGCTCTTTTTTTATGCCTGTAATAAAAACATGTTAAGCGTGTTGAAAGTGTGTTTAAAAATCAGCCATTAAATTTCTAAGGCTGTTTAAAGTTTCTTGGCCGCGTGCTTTTTGTTCTTCTGCTGAAATTTCAGTGCGGCCTTCCCATTCAATGTCATCGGGTGGCAACTCATCTAAGAAACGACTGTGGGTGGTGTCTAATATTTCGCCAAACTGTTTGCGTTTAGCGGCGTAGGTTAAGGTAAGTGTGCGCTGGGCGCGAGTAATGCCTACATACATTAAGCGTCGTTCTTCTTCGATGGTGTCGGCTTCGATGCTGTTGCGATGTGGCATTAGTTCTTCTTCTAAGCCCACCATGTATACATGGGGAAATTCCAGCCCTTTAGAGGCGTGTAAAGTCATAAGTTGAACTTGGTCTTCTTCATTTTCGTCGGCTTGGCGTTCTAGTAAGTCGCGTAATATCAGTTTGCTAACCGCGTCTTCAATGGTGACTTCATCGCCTACTTCATCGGCTTTTTCAATCATTTTAGCGATCGAATCTACCAGATACCAAACGTTGCTCATGCGGCGTTCAGCTTGATGTGGTGTGCCACTGGTTAGGTGTAGGTGAGTTTCATAATCAAGGTCTTCGATCATTTCTTTAACGGCGGCCACGGCGTCGTCGGCGTAAGCCATGCGGGTAATGTTTGTAAGCCAGTGACCAAAACGCTTAAGTTTATCTAAGGCTTTTGGGGTTAAAAATTGTTCAAGGCCTAATTCGGTGGTAGCCGCCATCATCGAGATACCGCGGCGGGCGCTGTATTCACTGAGTTTTTCGATGGTGCTGGGGCCAATTTCGCGGCGTGGGGTATTGATCACGCGTAAGAAGGCGGCATCGTCGGTTGGGTTAATCAGCAGGCGTAAGTAACCCATGATGTCTTTGATTTCACTGCGGCCAAAGAATGATTGTCCGCCACTGAGTTTGTAGGGCACTTGGTAGGCTTGCAGCTTCATTTCTAAAATGCGTGATTGGTGGTTGCCACGATACAGAACGGCGAAATCGGAGTATTTGCCACCGGTGCGTAAGCGACGTTCAACAATACCTGTTACTACGCGTTCTGCTTCGATTTCATCATTTTTGCATTTCATGATTTTAATCGGGTCGCCGTAGCCTTTATCCGACCACAGTTTTTTGATCAATTCATGTGGGTTGTTATCAATAACTTTGTTAGCCGCGTTTAGAATTAAGCCGGTAGAGCGGTAGTTTTGCTCTAACTTAACCAGTTTTAAGTGTGGGTAGTCGACTTTTAATAAATTGAGATTTTCTGGTCGTGCGCCGCGCCAGGCGTAAATAGATTGGTCGTCGTCGCCCACTACAGTTAAACCGCTGCGGTTGCCCAGTAGCATTTTAATCAGTTCGTACTGGCTGGTATTAGTATCTTGGTATTCATCTACCAGCAGGTAGCGAATTTTATTTTGCCAGCGCTGCAGCACTTCGGGGTAATTTTTGAACAACATGGTGGGTACCCAGATAAGGTCGTCAAAATCCACTGCGTTGTAAGCGCGTAAGGTGCGCTGATAGACCGAGTAGCATTGGGCAATCATCATTTCTTGCGGGTTGGTGGCCATGGCAATGGCTTGTTCGGGTTCTAGCATGTCGTTTTTAAGATTCGAAATGGCACTTTGTACCATGTCTAAGGCGTCGTCATCTTGGTTGTGGTCGCGCATCATAATGTCTTTTATGATGTTTTTAGCGTCGTCTTGGTCAAGGATCGAAAAGCCAGTTTTGTAGCCAGCGACCTTGTACTCTGCACGAATAATATTAAGACCTAGATTGTGAAAGGTCGAAACGGTTAAGCCACGACCTGTACCACCTTGTAGCAGTTGGCTAACGCGCTCTTTCATTTCACGCGAGGCTTTGTTGGTAAAAGTAACCGCGGCGATGTGCTGGGCTTTAATGCCACAGCTTTCGATTAGGTAGGCAATTTTACGCGTGATCACACTGGTTTTGCCCGAACCAGCGCCGGCCAGTACCAATAAAGGCCCATCGATGTATTTGGCGGCTTCTTTTTGCCTAGGGTTTAGATGACTTAAATCGACCACGCGCATTCCTCTTTCATTAGGGGCGCTATTCTAACAATGATACTGAAATTTGATAGCGGTGCTGTCTAATGACCTGCAGAAAGAAATTATGGGCTTGCTATTAATTTTGCCGATACCGTTCAAGTTTGCGGTAGCTTAGGGCTTCCATTATGTGGCCGGTTTCAATATGTTCACTTTTATCGAGATCGGCGATGGTGCGAGATATTTTTAACACGCGATGGTAGGCGCGGGCGCTGAGATCGAGTTTTTCGATGGCGAGACGCAGCAGGTTTTCGTTTTCGTCGCTTAGGCGACAGTGTATTTCGACTTGGGCATTATTGAGCTGGCTATTGCTGCATTGTTGTCGTGCTGTTTGTTTTTGCCACGCGTTAAGCACCCGTGCTTGCACGGTAGCGCTGTTTTCTTGTGAGCTGGAGTGTGTTTTTTGCAGTTCTAATATGGAGATCGGAGGGACTTCTACTTGTAAATCGATGCGGTCTAATAATGGCCCAGAGGTTTGCCCTTGATAGCGTTTTACTTGGTCTTCCGTGCAGGTGCACTTACTGGATGAGTCACCGTAATAGCCACATGGGCAGGGGTTCATTGCTGCGACTAATTGAAACCGGCTAGGGTAGGTCACTTGTTGGCTGGCACGTGAAATGCAAATTTCACCACTTTCTAATGGCTCTCGAAGCACGTCTAATACTTTGCGGCTAAATTCGGGCAGTTCGTCTAAAAACAAGATACCACCGTGAGCTAATGATATTTCCCCCGGTTTTGGTTTGCCGCCACCGCCCACTAAAGAAATGCCAGAGGCCGTATGATGTGGGCTTCTAAAAGGCCTTTGTTTCCATTGTTTTAACCACACGGTTTGTTGTTGGCTAATAGAATGAATGGCGGCACTTTCAAGGGCTTCTTGTTCGCTCATTGGCGGTAAAATGCCTGGCAAGCGGCTGGCGAGCATGGTTTTTCCGGTTCCTGGAGGGCCAATAAACAGTAGGTTGTGTTTGCCTGCAGCGGTAATCTCTAAGGCACGTTTGGCTTGTGCTTGGCCGCGTACTTCATTGAGATCGGAATGTTCTGCGATAAATTCTGGTAGTTCAATATTATCGACGTCTTCAAGGCTGGCTTGGCCACATAAATAGGCACAGACTTCGAGCAAGCTGCTGGCACTTTTCTGGTTGGCTCCTTGGCAAAGTGAGGCTTCTTCAGCATTATCTTTGGGCAGAATAAGAATTTTATCAGCCTGCTGGGTTTGAATGGCGGCGCTTAAAATACCGCGAATGGGTCTTAATTCACCACTGAGTGCCAGTTCACCAATAAACTCGTGTTGTTTTAAACGTGCTTCTGGAATTTCTCCGGCGGCGGCCAAAATACCGATAGCGATGGCTAAATCGTAGCGGCCACCTTCTTTTGGTAGGTCGGCAGGGGCGAGGTTAATCGTGATCTTTTTAGCGGGGAATTCAAAATTGCTATTGAGAATGGCACTGCGAACGCGGTCTTTGCTTTCTTTCACCGCAGTTTCTGGTAAGCCCACCATGTTCATGGCCGGTAAACCGTTAGAAAGGTGTACTTCAACTGTAACAAGAGGCGCTTGAATGCCCACTTGCGCGCGGGTATGAACAATGGCTAATGACATGCATTCTTTCCGTAGAATTGTATTTCATTAGCCAGTTTAGATGGCTTAGTTACATTGCGCCGTGGGGCGAAAGTAGTAACTTATATTGTGGTAATTAATCTTTTGGTTTTGGTTCTTCGCGAGGTTGTTCTAGTTCTTGCTGTAACTGGCTAAGTTGCTGTTCTAAATCAGCTAAGCGCTGTTGGCTGCGTAATAATAATTCAGCTTGCACATCAAACTCTTCTCGAGTTACTAAGTTTGCCTGTACTAAAAGCTGCTGAAAATGCGCTTTAGCCATGGCTTTAACGTCTTCAGTCACTGCTTGGCCAGGTAAACCTTTTTCGCTTAAACCTTGCATCAACTTGTCGGCAAGGCCTTTTACTTGTGTTGGGTTAAGCATGGTGTCACCTTATTTGTTGGTTTAATCGATGTTGAAAACTGAGTGTAAATGAGACAGAGCCAGAGCCAGAGTACCTATTAATGAATAAGGGCATCCAATCTCAGGGATGAGATCGATGAGCATACAAGGAAGTACTTGCTGCGTCCCGATATTCAATTATAGGCAATCTGGCTTGCTCTTATATAACGTCAGATTTCAATTTTTAGCGATTATACCAGCAAATAACCGCCATCAACATTAATGCAGGTACCGGTTGTGTAGCTTGAAGCTTCAGAGGCTAGGTACAAGACAGTTCCAGCCATTTCGTCTGGCATGGCGGCGCGTTTCATTGGAATGTGCATTAACGCTTGTTTCATGATGGCGTCATTTTTGGTTAAGGCGCTGGCAAATTTAGTATCGGTTAAACCGGGTAGCAGAGCGTTTACGCGAATCCCTTGTGGTGCACATTCTTTGGCGAAGGCTTTGGTCATGGCGATGACAGAAGATTTTGTGATCGAGTAAATACCTTGGAAATCACCCGGAATAATACCGTTTACAGAAGCAACGTTGATGATGTTGCCACCGCCGTTTTTCTTCATGATTTTGCCAGCCGTTACCGACATAAAAAAGTAACCGCGAATGTTTACATCGGTGGTTTTTTGGAAGGCACTTAAATCAGTATCTAAAATATGGCCAAAATATGGGTTGGCAGCGGCGTTGTTCACTAAGATGTCTAGCTTACCGTGTTTTTCTTCAATTTGCTTAAAGCAGCTTTCAATTTGATCCATTTCACCGATATGACAAGCAATCGCTTCTGCGCTACCTCCGGCTTTTACGATGTCGTCTGCAACGACCTGACAGCCATCAATCTTACGGCTAGAAACGATGACGTGAGCACCGGCGCTGGCCAGCAATTTAGCAATGCTTTCACCAATACCACGGCTTGCGCCTGTTACTAGGGCCACTTTGTCTTTTAAGCTGAATAAATTTTCTACAGTCATGATCGTTCTCTCACAGATGTAATAATTAGGGTTAATAAAACTTCCAATGTAAGCAGTGTAATTAAAAATTTATCATTCATTAACTGAATATTATAGATGAATTAAAATTCATGCTGCTTATAGAGATAGGGGTTTTAACCAGTAGATGTGAGGGGTTTTAATTTGGTGCAAGGTGTTTAAAAGCGTGCACCACGACTGGGCTTAATGATGATTTTTTTGTTGTAAATAGATTAAAAATTTCGTCTTGTTTGAGTTTTAAGGTGCTTTGAAGTTTCTTTAAAAATCTCTAACTTACTGATTTGTATGTGTTTAATTTTATTAGCTAAAAAATATTTAATAATTGGCATAACCGATGCAGTGGAGAGGCTAGATCTAGCAAACAATACATAACATCAGCTAAAAAGAAGGAAATAAAAAAATGACTAAGTTATCTCAAGCAATCGCTTTAGCAACTGCCATGACCGCAGGATTGGCCGTGACTTCAACCACGCAGGCCGAGGTTTCTTTCAACGCCGCAGTGACTTCTAACTATGTATGGCGTGGTGATGCGCAGGGTTCTGATGCAACAGCTCTGCAAGGTGGTGCTGATTATGAACATGAAAGTGGGGTTGCTGCGGGAATTTGGACATCTAGCCTCGAAGGCGATACTGAAACCGATTATTACGCTTCGTACGGTGGTGAATCTGGTCAGTTTTCTTATCAAGTGGGCGCAATTGCTTATGACTACAACAACGATCCTGCTGATTTCGTAGAGGCGTTCATCTCTGTTGGCTTTGCTGATGCAAGTTTGGCCTTTTATAAAAAAGTAGATGATAGCGATGATGATAAAACAACCGATGATGCCTCGTATCTGTCTTTGGCATATAGCTTAGCTCTTGCTGAAGATGTAGCGCTTGATTTAGCCGCAGGGCATACGATTGATACCAATAATAAAGATAACAAAGCGGACAAATACGACGTGCTGATTTCGCTGACTAAATCATTGCCAGAGTTTGATTTTAGCTTTACTGCAACGGATAAAGAAGATGGTGAGAACGAATTTTTCATCACGGTTGCCAAGTCTTTCTAACAAATAAGTGCCTGAATTTAATTTCACTTAGGCATACAATAGCCCCTGCCTCCGCAAGGGCTCAATCATACAAACATAAAATTTCAAAAGGAGTTTTCTATGAAACTCGTAACTGCTGTAGTTAAGCCATTCAAATTAGATGATGTGCGTGAATCATTATCTGAGATTGGTGTTCAGGGCATCACGGTGACAGAAGTTAAAGGCTTTGGTCGTCAAAAAGGCCACACCGAATTGTATCGCGGCGCAGAATACGTGGTTGATTTTTTACCCAAGGTAAAAATCGAAGTGGCTGTTGCTGACGAGCAAGCAGAGCAAGTCATTGAAGCAATTACCAAAGCGGCTAATACCGGGAAAATTGGTGATGGCAAAATCTTTGTAACGAACTTAGAGCAAATTATTCGAATTCGTACCGGCGAAACCGGTGCAGACGCGATTTAAATTTTTATATTTATCTAGTTAGTCAGTAAGTCAGTTAGCTAGTTTGTTAGTAATAAATAAATCGAAAGAAACAAAGCCTAATGCGGAGGGCTTTCTATGGAAAACCAAATTTTTGAGTTGCAGTATGCAATGGACACCTTTTATTTTTTGGTGTGCGGTGCATTAGTTATGTGGATGGCGGCTGGTTTCGCCATGTTAGAAGCGGGCCTTGTTCGTTCTAAAAATACCACTGAAATCCTTACTAAAAATATCTCCTTATTTGCAATTTCTTGCACCATGTACCTTATTTGCGGTTATGCAATTATGTATGACAGCACGTTATTTTTATCGGGTATTACCGACCTTGATTCTACTGCAGTATTGAACGATTACGCACAACGCGAAGAAGGTTTTAATGGCGGCTCTATTTATTCTGGTGCGTCTGACTTTTTCTTTCAGGTTGTGTTTGTTGCCACTGCTATGTCGATTGTTTCTGGTGCAGTTGCAGAGCGCATGAAGCTATGGGCTTTCCTAGCATTTGCTGTTGTGATGACGGGTGTGATTTATCCTTTAGAAGGTTCTTGGACGTGGGGCGGCCAATCGGTGTTTGGGCTTTATTCGTTAGCCGATTTTGGTTTCTCTGATTTTGCCGGTTCGGGCATTGTTCACATGGCTGGCGCTTCAGCCGCACTTGCCGGTGTTTTATTACTGGGCGCTCGTAAAGGTAAGTACGGTAAAAACGGTGAAATTAACGCAATTCCGGGTGCGAATTTACCTATGGCGACATTAGGTACCTTTATTTTGTGGATGGGTTGGTTTGGTTTTAATGGCGGGTCTGTTCTTAAGTTAGGTGACATGGCCAGCGCTCATTCAGTTGCAGTTGTTTTCATGAATACCAATGCTGCTGCCGCTGGCGGTTTAATTGGAGCTTTATTATTAGCTCGTATGTTATTCAAAAAAGCAGATTTAACCATGGCGCTTAACGGTGCTCTGGCTGGTTTAGTGGCGATTACTGCAGAGCCTTCAACGCCTACACCTTTGCAAGCAACGGTTATTGGCTTTGTTGGTGGTTTAATTGTTGTTGTGTCTATTTTAGCTCTCGATAAAATGAAGCTTGATGACCCAGTGGGTGCGATTTCTGTACACGGTGTGGTGGGTTTATTTGGTTTATTAGTTGTGCCTCTTACTAATAGCGGTGCAACCTTTATTGGCCAGTTTGTGGGAGCGTTAACTATTTTTGTTTGGGTATTTGGTGCTTCGTTTATTACGTGGATGATCCTGAAAGCCGTGATGGGTATTCGAGTGAGTGCAGAAGAAGAATACGAGGGTGTTGATATAACAGAATGTGGAATGGAAGCTTACCCAGAATTCAGTAGTAAGTAGATTTTACTAACGCTTTTATTACAGTAATCCTAATACGTCCTTTTACTAAACACATTTTAGTAAAAAAACGTATTAGGATTTTTTTTGGCTGATACAAAATGATCAGGAAAAATTGGCAATTATTTGAAACTAGACTATATATATTCACAACCTAATTGCAGGGTTAAACGTTAATAAATATAAAAGGAACAGACATTATGACTGAGCAAAAAACAACGGAAGTGCCGGTAAGCACAAAAAAAGATGACAGCCCAAAAGTTCATGCCGAAGGTTACCATAGCCATAATGAAGAAATGCCGAACAGTGCAACCATTGCAGAGCGTGAAAGATTGCGTAATCAAGTTGCTAATGAAGTAGAAGTCTTTCTGGCTCAAGGTGGTGGTATTACTGAAATTGAAGACAATTTACGTGCCGACCCGCCGAAAAAGCCTGAGTCTAATTATGGAAGTCGTCCTATTTAATGAGGGCTCATATTATTTATTTGATGGGAAAGTATTAGCAATTTAATGGCTGGATTTTTCTTGAGATCAAACCTGTCGATTTGATCACACTTTAGCCTATTGGCTCTGCAGGTTGTAAAAAATAGTCTTAAACTGAAATGACATTAACGGAACACGCACATTGAAGTGCAAGGATATTCTTATGACTAAGATCGCTTCCCATCAAAAAATTCGCCGCCGGTTGCATGCGCTTCCCGTTGCCTTTGGTTTATTTGTTTTGTTGACGGTGATGTTGCTTACCACCTAATCCTTTTCTTTATGTATCAAGTAAGTCGCTTAATTGTTTTAAGTGACTTATGTCGTGATCAGCTTTATCAACATGATGAGGCCATGCCTGTTCTATAATGTTTACCCACGCTGTGTTAAATCCCATCTTTTTTGCTGCGGCTATGTCTTGTTCTGGATGATCGCCAATGTGTAGGCTGTGTTCTGGTTTTACTTTTGCGTGATCGAGTGCGGCGATAAACATATCTTTATAGGGTTTTGGGCGGGCAACATTTTCGGCGTGATAGTGTGCGTTAAATAAAGAATCTAATCCTATTTTTGTTAAGTCTGCATTGCCGTTACTTAGTGCAATAACCTGATAATTAGATTGCAGAGTTTGCAATAATTCTAATGCGCCAGGGAATAATTCTACTTGGTTTCTGGCGTTTAAAAAGTCGGCAAACACTTGCTGTGAATGATGGTCTGCTTGCGCTTTATTAAAGCCACACTGAATAAAAAACTGATATAAGATTTCTTGTCTTAATAGGCTTAGCTTGTGTTTTAGTTCGGGTTTTTCGTTAGCTACTTTAACGGTTAATTGTTTAAGCGTGTCGGCTGTATATAAGGTTTTTGCTTCTGGGCAGAGAGATACAATAGATTGCCATTGCACTTGATCAGCTTTAACAATGACTGGGTCTGTGTGCCACAGGGTGTTATCTAAATCAAAGGTGATCAGTTTAAGGGTCATGATATTAGTTCTGCGGTAAGTTGGGCAAAATTAGGCCTAAAACATCAGCTATATAGTCTAAAAATAATGTATCCATTGAACTGCGATAAAACTTAGGATCATCACTGGCAACACAAATAACGCCGGTTTGTTGGCCGTTGCGAATTTGTGCAGCCGCAATCGACTCTGCGCTGCTGTGGTGTTCGTTTAATAGCAGGTCCATTGCTTCATCGGTGAGTTGTCCACAGAAAGCTCTATGCCCTTTAAACAAGCGATGAATGTCGCGTTGTTTATTTTTATTGCTGATACTGCGCAGTGGGTACTCAAGGTGTTGCTCGGTAAAGTACAGCAAACTCCAATGGTCGACATTAAAGTCTTGGCGCAAGCTGTCATCTAATGCCGCTTCAATATCAATCCAGCTTTTCGCTTCAATTAAGCTGAGCACTAAGCGTTTGGTTTTTGCGAATAGCTTGTCATTGCGACGGGCATTTTCCAATAAATCGGATAAGCGTTGCCTAAATTCAACGTTACGCTCACGATATACGGCGAGCTGACGTTCGATTAGGCTGGTGGCTTGTCCGGAGTTATGAGGGATGCGTAAGCTGGCCAATAGATCATCTTTGGCGATGAAAAAGTCAGGATTGTCTCTTAAAAACTGCACAACATCTGCATCGGTTAGTCGTAATGACTCGCTCATTGTTTGTTCCTTAAATGTTGACCCGACCTTCGAATACATTGGCTGTTGGCCCTGTCATTATGACATCACCTTGGCCATCCCATTCTATGGTCAATGAACCACCCGGTAGATCAACTTGAACCTTATGGTCTAGCAATCCGCGTAATATGCCAGAAACAACTGCGCCACAAGCACCTGTACCACAGGCTTTGGTTTCACCCGCGCCGCGTTCAAAAACACGTAATTTAATATGGTTGCGATTAATCACTTGCATGAAGCCCGCATTCACTTTTTGCGGAAAGCTAGGGTGTGCTTCTATTAACGGCCCAAGTGTGTCAACGTCAGCAGTTTCAATGTTGTCTACCAACATAACAGCATGAGGGTTGCCCATAGAAACAGCACCAATTTCTATGCGTCCATGACCAGTGACATCAATTTTGTAGCTAACTGCCTGTGATTTATCATTGCTTTCAGGAATAAACGGCACGTCTGCGGGGGTCAGAATAGGTGGCCCCATGTTAACGATAACGTCGTTTTCTGGGGTTAATTGCAGAGTCATATTGCCGCTGGCTGTTTCTACACAAATGGTGCGTCGGCCAATTAATTTTTGCTCGTAGACAAAGCGCGCGAAGCAGCGCGCGCCGTTGCCACAATTTTCTACTTCACTGCCATCAGCGTTGTATATGCGGTATTTAAAGTCGACATCTGGATTGGTAGGCACTTCAACCAACAGCAGCTGATCGAACCCTACGCCAAAATTACGGTCGGCTAAATGACGAATTTGCATCGGCGTTAGGTAGGCATGTTGGGTGACGAGGTCAACGACCATGAAATCGTTACCTAGCCCGTGCATTTTATTAAACTTAATCCACATTTTTTTGACCCTTGTGTGCGCCGATTTTTGTGCGTCGATAACTTAGTTAGATGGCAACAGTTGTTCACCGGCATATAAATCAGCAATGGATTCGCGCTGGCGAACAATAAAGCTGTTATTACCATCGACCATGATTTCTGCCGGACGTGGACGACTGTTGTAATTAGATGCCATTACAAAGCCGTAAGCGCCAGAAGATTTTACTGCCAATAAATCGCCTTGCTGTAAGTTCAGTTGGCGGTCTTTACCTAAGAAGTCACCGGTCTCGCACACTGGGCCAACTAAATCCCATGCTTTGGTTTCTGCAGGATCACGATCGGTATATTGCACTACTGGTACAATCTCTTGCCATGCACTGTATAAAGCTGGGCGAATTAGGTCGTTCATTGCACCATCAATAATGGCAAAGTTTTTCTCTTCGTTGGATTTTAAAAATTCTACTTCTGTTAAAAAGATACCCGCGTTGGCAGCAATCGAGCGGCCTGGCTCAAAAATCAGTTTAATCTGGCGATCGCCCAAACGTTCGCTTAATTCGGCAATATACTCGCCCGGCGTGGGAGGGACTTCGTCGTCATAAGTCACGCCCAAACCGCCACCTAGATCTAGGTGATTAATTTCGATGCCTTGTTCGGCTAAAATATCAACTAAGGCTAATACGCGGTCTAATGCATCCATAAAAGGCGCAGTTTCAGTGAGCTGACTACCGATGTGGCAATCAACGCCTTGCACGTTTAAGTTCGACATGGCTTTGGCTTTGGCATAAATGCGTGGGGCGTCGTCAATGTCGACACCAAACTTATTTTCTTTTAAGCCAGTAGAAATATAGGGATGAGTTTGCGCATCAACATCGGGGTTCACACGAATCGAAATAGGCGCTTGCAGGTTCATGTCGGCCGCTACGTCGTTAACGCGATCCAGTTCTGCTTCTGATTCAATGTTGAAACAATAAACACCAACTTCTAAAGCGCGGCGAATCTCGTTGGCTTTTTTACCGACTCCAGAGAAAACCACTTTTTTAGGATCACCACCGGCGGCAATAACGCGCTCTAGTTCACCAATAGACACGATGTCGAAACCTGCGCCTAATTTAGCCAGTACGTTAAGCACGGCTAGATTGGAGTTGGCTTTCATGGCGTAGCATACAAGGTGTTCGCGGCCTTTTAGCGCATTTTCGTAGGCTAAATAATGATCTTCAAACGCTTTGCGTGAGTAAACATAACAAGGCGTGCCATATTGCTGAGCGATGTCTACGGCTGAAACAGATTCGGCGTGTAATACACCTTTGTGGTAATCGAATATAGTCATGGTATTTTTAATCTAAAAAGTGGTCGGTGCGCTGAAGTGCGATTGTTTCAGAGGCAAACACAGAGCGGGTTTCTTGGTTGGCATCATCTTTAGGAATATAAAGTGGCCCTTTTTGTCCACAGCCTATTAGGCTTCCCATGATCAATAACAAGCCTGCCAAGGCAGGTAGTAAGAAAAAACGCATGTCAGTCTCCCGAATTTGCCGTCATTATAAAGCAGTTAGCGGGTGCTCGATAGGGCCATTAAGGCGTGGTTGAGCTCCTTTTCGATGACCTGCTTAAATTTGATGTGCTGTATAATACTTTGGTCATCAAAAAGAGTTAAGTCGGTTAAATAAACTGGGTAGGTTTCTTTGTTTTTACGCATATTCCAGAGGGTTTCAGCCACTTTTTGATACAGCTGGTCGCCCCATTCCCAAATGCTAAATTCTTCACCGTTGCAGTAAATAGTAACCTGATCTTGATCGTCTAATACCGCATTTAATTGAATGTGACTGCTTTGTTCATGCAGGGGTGGTAGGCGTCTTGGAATGCGATCGTATTCTGCACTGATGCTTTTGCGCTGTAATTCAAATACCAGCAGTGGGCGTGCCCGCTGGCGAACCAAGCGGCCTTGAAGGCGTTGGTCGACTTGGCGTAAAAAACGAATAATGGGGATAAGTACTTCGCTATCAGACTGGGCGTTTTGTTGGCGATGCAGCAGTACCCCGTTTTCATCCAGCAAATACCAAAAGTAGCGATTGTCTTTATGCCAAAAATACAGTTGCCACGCACCTGGTTTAGGATGGGCAAAAATAGGTCTTAAGGGGCTGCGTACTAATGCTTGCTGGTCTAGTTGGTAGTAGGCGTAATGCTCTCTAGGTTGAGCGATATAACTAAGAAATTGCGCAACGGTTGCTGTTTTTAATAAAGAAATTCCTGATTTTTCTTGTCGCCAAATATAGCACTTATTACCGGCTTCCAGAATATAGTCGACCTTGGGTTGGTCGATAACATGCTCAGTAATATCAGCCAATATTTGTTTAACTCGCTGCCCAATCGCTCCTGCTCTACTGGCACAAAAGCAATGACTGTTTAAATGCGGCCAGCCTTGCTTGCGCGCGAGTGGTGCATATTGCAGCAATAAATTGATGCAATCAGCCAGTGCGTCTGGGCCTTTAAAGTGCTGGATTTGCCATTCACCCCAGCTGTTGATGGTGAGTAGTTCGAGTGTTTGTACTAGGTTTTCTTTGAGGCCGCTAAACCCTAAAGAGTCATCACGGTTACTTAATTTGTGCATACCTCTACGGGTAAGGTGATGCAGAGGATCGACCCCCGCATTAATAAATAATTGCCATTGAACCGGTTGGCTAGGGCGTAAAAAGTGTTTGGTATCAATGCCATAAGGCAGGGCTAAGTTGCGCACTACTTGTAGTAATTCCCGCAGTTCGTATTTGTTAAGGCTGTCGTCTTCTGGGTGAATAGCAAAGTTGGTTTGGTTGTCGATAAGGCCATTAAAGTGCGCGTAACACAGCAATTCCAGTAAGCTTAGTGATTGCTTAATAATGGCTTGGTTGCTGTCTTTTAAATATCTACCCGAAAGCATTTGCCAACGTTTTTGATCTGTAAATACCCAAGATATTTTATCTTGTACCAAGCTGGGTGTGATGTTTGGATTAACGGTCAGTATTTTGCCGGGCTTAGCATCGTAAATCGCATACAGCTGATTACCCAGTAAGGTTAGGTCTTGACGATTTATTTGGATTTTTTTGGCGTATTTATTACTAAAAGCCGACAAATAACGGTAGCTGGTGAGCATCTCGTTTACGAGGGCGTTACGCTCGGCTTGAATTTCTTGTACTTGCCATTGCTCTCGATGATCAAGATGAAGCAGGTGGCTATGGCTCCAATGCCAAGTTTCTACAATTTGTTTGAGTTCTTGGTAGCGCCACTGGCGTTGCTGCCCGTGGCTAGCTTTGGTAATAGGCAGGTTGGCTTTAAAATAAAAAGCGCGGCGTAATAATTCTAGGCGTTTTTGGTCGTGTTCGGCGGCCACGTGCTGGCTAACTCGATTCAGCATCAATACGTAACCATCGCAATACAGTGGGATGGTATTACCTGCCTGAACTTTGTCTTTTAAATCCCAGCATAGCGGCCGGATACTCGGATATTGGCTGGCATAATGTTGGGTGAGCAACAGTTTTAGCAAAGATTTATACGGGTTTTTAAGGCCTTTGTTTAACTGCCATAGTCCGGCGCCAATAAATTCATCGGCAGGAATGGTAGGAATGCTGCCAAAGTTGATCCACTGGGCATCGTGTATTAATTGCTGATTAGACAGTTCATTCAATACATGTTGGCTGTGCTGTTCGTAATGAGTTGGTATTAACCACCAACTGGGTTGGCGACCAGCAATCCATAGTGATGCACGATAAAACTCATCCAGTAATAACAAATGCTGGGTTGAGCCAGAATGTTCACTATCAACATTGTTTTGCTGCTTTTGTTGTCGGAAATCTGTCGCGTTCATCAAGAAAAAATGCAATTCAACTTTTTGGCTGTCGGCCCATTTTTCAATTAAGGTGCATTTTTCTGCGAGTAAAGCGAGGCTTTCGGGGTCTAGGTCTTCGTCATGGCATAACCACACGTCTAAATCACTGTCGGCTGCTTGTGCCAAGGTGCCTAAACTGCCCATTAAGAATAGCGACTGAATCGAACGCTCATGCCCCATTCTGGGAACTTGAATGCTTTTGGCTACCGAACGCAGTGCGTTAATAGCGTCGGTGTGAGGCACGTAATGTTCAATACCTGCAGGCACCTTGTTGTTGATAAACCCAGGTAGCTGAGGGTGATTTAAATGAATAAGTAACGGTAAAACATCGAGTACTCGAGTTTGGCGTTCAAACAATAAACTGCGTGCTTGCTTTAGGCGTGCGCTATTGAGGGCGCTGAATGATTGACGCCATTGATGAATCTGCTGAGCAGAAGGCAGTTGAATGTCGTTCTTTTTGATTGGCAATGAAGGAGAACCCGTGGTGGACGAATTTGACATACTAAAAATTGACACAGTAGAAGTATAGACAAATTCGCCCTTGTCACGCTTATAATTTATTAAAAGTGTGGCATTGTTAACGCTGTTGGCTGGCGATCAGCGATTGTCACTTTCGTCGTCTTTCAAACGTTCTATCCCTAGCGCTTTTAACGTGTACTTTTCATAAATAGGTTCGCTGGTGCCTTTTTTCATTTTATACATAAAGTATTTTTCAAAAGCGACTTTGGCATAATGCACCCATTTGCCTTTTTTAAACCAAGTGACGTTACGCGGTGGAATTTGTGGAATGGCCACAAATGCTGCACCGGTATTCCCCATGTCGGCTAAGCAAATAGCACTTAATGAACCTTTTTTGCTGGGTTCTTCACCCTTAAGCGCATGGACTAGGTTTTCGGTAATCGCAGTCATCATAGACTCGATCATGTAACCTGTTTTGGGTGTGCCAGTAGGAACAGGCGTATCTTCAACTGGTGGAATAGCAATGCAGACCCCTGCTGAATAGATGTTTTTGAAGGTTGGGCTGCGCTGGTATTCGTCAACAATTACAAAACCTTTTGGGTTGCAAAGGTTAGGTACGTTGGCAACTGCGGCAACGCCTCTAAAAGGTGGAATCAGCATGCTGTGATTAAATGGCAGTTCGTGCTGCTTGATCAATTCTTTTTGCTCGTTGAATTCATCAACATACATGGTGCCATCTTCAACCTTGGTGACGCTGGCGTTGCAGATCCATTTGATGCTGTGGTTTCTTAAATCACTTTCAAGCATGCTTTTAGAATCACCCACGCCGCCTAAACCAAGGTGGCCAATGTAAGGCTCGCTGGTCACGTAGGTCATGGGTACTCGATCACGAATTTTTTTATCTCGCAAGGCTTTTTCTAGGATAAAAGCGTATTCATAAGCGGGGCCAAAACAGCTAGAACCTTGGAATGCTCCAACAATAACAGGACCAGGTTTTGCCATGAGGGCTTTCACATCTTCATGGCATTCTTTGGCGTGCGATACGGTACAAACAGATTGGGTGAAGCCTTCAGGACCGGCGCCTGGGATTTGATCAAAAGCCAGATCTGGGCCTGTCGCAATAACTAAGTAATCGTAATCCACCGTAGCGCCGGTATTGAGTAACAGCTGATTGGTTTCTGGCTTGATTTCGTCCACTCGGGCGGCAATGAAATCAATGCCTTTTTTATTGACATATTTTTTAATCGGAATCGTGGTTTCTTTTTCATCGCGCCAGCCCACAGCAACCCATGGGTTGGAGGGCACAAATTGAAATTCTTCACGTTCGTTGATTAAGGTGATTTTGTGTTCGGTCTTGTTTAGAGCTTCTTTAATTTCATAGGCACCGGCCATTCCGCCGGTTCCTGCTCCTAAAACTACGATATGCGCCATTATCTTATTCCTGAATTAATCTGCCAGTACCTTAGTAATAGCGCAAATGTAGATATAACTCTAGTGGAATATAGGAATGTGGCGCATTTGGTCTAGCTGGGTCAACTAAAGTACAGTTTAGAAGCCCAGCTTAGAAGTCCAGTTTAGTGCCGGGTTAAAATACCTGCTTAGCGCTTGGCTAAGCGATCGCGGGCACGCTTGGCAGCGGCTACAACTTGCTTAGGTGCGGTGCCACCAATATGGTCACGAGCGGCAACAGAGCCTTCAAGTGTTAATACGTCGAATACGTCTGCAGTGATTTGGTCAGAGAACTGTTGTAGTTCTTCTAAGGTCATTTCACTTAAATCTTTACCCGTTTCGATACCATAAGCCACGGCTTTGCCGACAATCTCGTGGGCATCACGGAATGGAATGCCTTTCACTACTACGTAATCGGCAAGGTCGGTTGCGGTTGAGAAGCCACGACGGGCTGCTTCGTACATAGATGGCTTGTTGGGCTCAAGGTGCGGCGCCATATCAGCGAAAGCACGGATGCTATCGCGAAGTGTATCGATGGTATCGAACAACGGTTCTTTATCTTCTTGGTTGTCTTTGTTGTACGCCAACGGCTGCGACTTCATCAAAGTAAGCAGTGACATTAGGTGACCATAAACACGGCCAGACTTCCCACGAACCAACTCAGGCACGTCTGGGTTTTTCTTCTGCGGCATAATGGAAGAGCCGGTGCAGAAGCGATCTGGAAGATGAATAAACTGGAACTGTGCAGAAGCCCAAAGGACTAATTCTTCTGAGAAGCGCGACATGTGCATCATGATGATGGCGCCCGCTGCGGTAAATTCGATGGCGAAATCACGGTCAGAAACAGAATCTAGGCTGTTTTCTGTAGGCGCCGTAAAGCCCAATAACTCAGCCGTATAGTGACGGTCGATTGGGTAGGTAGTTCCCGCTAATGCCGCAGCACCTAATGGCAAGTGGTTCAAACGCTTGCGCACATCTAATAGACGCTCGTAATCACGCTCTAGCATTTCGTTCCACGCCAAGATGTGGTGACCGAACGTTACCGGCTGGGCTGTCTGCAAATGGGTGAAGCCCGGCATAATCGTATCAGAGTGAGCCGCAGCTAAACCGATTAAGCCTTCTTGTAAACGGGTTAGTTCGGCACCAATATTATCGATTTCGTCACGTAGATATAAACGAATGTCGGTAGCGACTTGGTCGTTACGAGAACGGCCAGTATGCAGTTTCTTTCCTGTGATGCCGATTTTAGCCGTAAGCGCTGCTTCGATGTTCATGTGAACGTCTTCAAGCTCGATCGACCAGTTAAAGTCGCCACGTTCGATCTCGATACGCACTTCTTCTAAGCCGCGTAAAATATCGTCGCACTCTGTTTGAGTCAGTACGCCCACCTTGGTGAGCATTTTAGCGTGAGCGATGGAGCCTTGAATGTCATGAGCATGCATACGCTTATCAAAATCAACGGATGCAGTATAGCGGGCAACAAATGCATCGGTAGGCTCAGAAAAACGGCCACCCCAAGAAGAGTTAGTTTGATCGGACATGAATACCTCGGCTAAGTAAGAAAGAAGGGCTAAAAGTGAAAGTGATAAATTTAATGGCCGAATTATAGCCTTCCGAGCGTCTGGCGGCTAGCGATGTAACGTGTCCTCTAATGTGTCTTTTAATGTGTGCGCTAGGTAGTCGTTGGATTGCGAGAGGTTTGATACACTCGAGTAATGACAAAACAGAATAATAACCTCGCATCTTTTTTCTTACCCGACTTATGCAATGTACGCGCTGTACTAGTGCTTATTTTATTGTGTGAAACCTTGGTTACTGCTTTGGTATTAATAGACAGCGGTTTGATGGATTTTCAGTGGCATCGTTTTGCCACCCTGTCTTATTTTGTACAGTGGGTAGCGTTATTGTCGGTTGCTTTGTTGTGCCAAACTCGTAAATTTATGGCGCGCCTTACTTTGGCATGGGCGGTGGTTTGGGCAATGTCTTTATTATTACTGGTGTCTTTTTGCGTTAGCTTAGGTGCCTTGTATCTTATTCCCAGTACTGGGTTTGGCTCACAAGGTTTTATGTCGCACAATCACAGTAGTGCTGCTTGGATATTACGCAATATGTTGATCAGTGCTATTTTTGGTAGCATGGCGTTGCGATACTTTTATGTGCAAAGTCAGTGGCGATTAAAAAGCCAAGCAGAGTTAAGTTCGCGCCTGCAAGCATTGCAGGCAAGAATTCGCCCGCACTTCTTTTTTAACAGTTTAAACACAGTCGCGTCTCTGATTATGGTAGATCCAGAAAAAGCTGAAAATATGCTGGTGGATTTATCGTCTTTATTTCGGGTGGTGTTAAAAGATCAAGACGCACACGTTGATCTGGCATCAGAAATTGAACTGGGGCGACGCTACTTAAATATTGAACAACAACGCTTAGGTGATCGTTTACGGGTAAATTGGCAATTGCCCAGCAGCTTGCCTGCGATACAGGTGCCGCAATTAATATTACAGCCGTTATTAGAAAATGCGGTTTATCATGGGATTCAGCCTTTGGTTGATGGCGGTGAGTTGACCATCAGTTTGCAAAAGATGCAGCCAAGTGAAACAACTATTCAAACAGCTAGGCAAGCAACTGGGCATGAGTGTCTGACGGTTTGGCAGTTAGTGATTCAAAATGATAAACCTGAGCAAAGTATTGCCAGCGATGGCCATCAAGTATCGTTGCCAAATATCGCGATGAGATTAGAAGCAATATTTTCGACCGACGCTACTTTGCAATGCCAGCAAACTGCTAACCAGTTCTCTGTGACGATTGGTTTGCCAGAATATAATGACCAAACAGTTCAATAGCAGATAGCCGCAGGAGGTCCAATGAGTTTACGTATTTTACTGGTTGATGATGAACCTCTTGCGCGCCAACGTTTGTTGCGTTTGTTGGCCGAACACGATGATTTTGACGTGGTCGCAGAAGCCGCTAACGGCCAAGCAGCTCTTGACTGGTTGCGCCAGCATAACGCCGATATTGTGTTATTAGATATCGAGATGCCCGGTTTAACAGGGTTAGACGTTGCTAAAGTATTAGCGCAAAAAACCGCTGGCACTGCTCCTGCTATTATTTTTTGCACAGCTTACGATGACTATGCCTTTCATGCATTTAAAGTCGATGCAGTAGATTATTTATTAAAACCAATACGCAAAGACGATTTCAGTAAAGCGCTACAAAAAGCGCAGCGTTGGCTAGAGCAGCAAGCAGTGATAGAGCCTGACTCACAGCTTGCTTTACAAGCTCAGTCCAGAACTCAGGCCAGAACTCATATTAGTGCCAAAACGCATCAAGGGCTGGCACTAATACGGGTAACAGATATTGACAGTTTTCATGCCGACCAAAAGTACATCACAGTAAGCTATAAAGTCGATGATGAGAGCAATGCAGAAGTGCTGATCGATGAGCCTTTAAAGGTATTAGAGCGCGAATTTGAACAGAGTTTTATACGCATTCACCGCAACGCTTTAGTCGCGAAAAATAACATTGAGCGTTTAGAAAGCGTCGATAGTCGCGTTCATTTGCTGTATCTAAAGGGTCATACTGAAGGAATGAATGTTAGTCGCCGCCACCTATCTCAAGTACGTAAATTGATGAAAGAAATCTGATAGCCGCTCAACAACATTGCGATTAATAGTTCAAGCCTTAATAACATTATAAAAACTGTTATCATTAGCCAAATTCTTGTTCATTCCGCGAAGGAAATCTTATGTCTGCCCGTACACTCAGAATTGCCACTCGAAGAAGTCCGCTTGCTATGTGGCAGGCTGAACACGTTCAAGCACGTTTGTTAGAGCTAAACCCCGACCTGACCGTTGAATTGGTGACCTTTAAAACCCAGGGCGATATTTTGTTAGATACGCCACTGTCTAAAATTGGCGGTAAGGGATTGTTTGTTAAAGAGTTAGAAGTTGCAATGTTAGCCGGTGACGCAGATATTGCCGTTCACTCGATGAAAGATGTACCGATGGAATTCCCAGAAGGGTTGGAGTTGGGCATTATTTTAGAGCGCGAAAACCCGCGTGATGCATTTGTGTCTAATAACTACAAGACGTTAGAAGAACTGCCACAGGGTGCGATTGTTGGTACGTCTAGCTTGCGTCGTCAGTGTCAGTTACAGAACTTACGTCCAGATTTAGTCATTCGCTCATTGCGTGGCAACGTGCAAACCCGTTTGGGCAAATTAGATGCAGGTGAGTTCGACGCTATTATCTTGGCATCGGCTGGCTTATTGCGTTTAGAAATGGAATCACGCATTGCTCAGTATTTAGAACCAGAGATTTCACTGCCGGCTGGTGGCCAAGGCGCGGTAGGGATTGAGTTGCGTTCAAACGATGCTGAAACCTTGGCATTACTGAAACCCTTGCAGCACGAAGTGACCGCATCTCGCGTATTAGCAGAGCGTGCAATGAATAAACGCTTACAAGGTGGCTGCCAAGTGCCAATCGCGTGTTATGCCATTGAAAACGACGGTGAACTTTGGTTGCGCGGCCTAGTAGGCAGTGTTGATGGTAAACAAATGCTAACGGTGGAATATCGTGGCCCAGCAACAGAAGCTGAAGCGTTGGGTATTCGTGTCGCCGAAGATTTAATAAGCCAAGGTGCTGATAAAATTCTTGCAGAAGTTTATGAACAAGCCTAATTTGAACACGTCTAATTTAGAGACGAAGGGTGTAAACGAGCCATTGACGTTGCCTGTGCTGGTTATTAGACCTGCGACACAGGCCGCCGATATTTGTAGCGCCTTAGATGCTATGAATTGTCAGGTGATTCGCCACCCAATGCTAGAAATTAAAGCATTGGCTGAAACTCCGGCGATTAAATCACAATTCATGAACATTGATTCTTACGATGTAGTGATTGTAATTAGCAGTAATGCCGCTGAAATAGGCTTATCTCACCTCGATCAATATTGGCCATTAGGACAGTTTAATGTTAGTGGACCATTGAGTATTGATTGGGTGGCAATTGGCCCGGTAACGGCAAACGTAATGCGCGAACAAGGCTTGGATGTCAAAATTCCAGTCAGCCGCTTTGATAGTGAAAGCGCGTTAATTATGCCGGAATTAACCAAGGTTGCAGGTAAAAAAGTATTAATTTGGCGCGGTGTCGGTGGCCGCGAGAAACTGGCTTCTACTTTACGTGAACGCGGCGCAGAAGTGTTTTATTCTGAGCTTTATCAGCGCTTAGTTCCAAATTATAGCGACCAGCAATGGCAGCAAGCACTTGAGCAATCACCTTTGTTAATGGTGAGCAGTGGCCAAGGATTAGAGGCCATTGTGTCGCAACAGCCAAATATTGCCGATAAAATCCGTGGCATTATAGCCCCCAGTCAACGTGTGGCCGATTTAGCCCAAACGTTGGGTGTAGCCCATATTGAAATGGCAGATAGCGCTTTGGATGCTGATATGTTGGCCGCTGTTAAGCGCTGGCAAGAAAAAAATAAATAATAAATTAAGGAAATAATTGTGACTGATAACGTGGAACAAGTCCCTGCAGTGACAACATCAGAAGGTGCGGACAAAGCAGCACCTGAAACTGCTTCTGCTAAGGCAGAAAAAGCGAAGAAAAAAACATCGACGGCGTCTTCAGCTAAATCGAAAGCCGGAACGATTATCGCGGTTGTTGCCTTGTTATTGGTCTTTTTGTCGTTAGCGGCCGTTGGCGGTATCGCTTGGAAAGGCTATGAACTGTCTCAGCAAGTAGCCAACCTAGATCAAAATCTACGAAACAGCGAAGGCAGTAAGGTATCTTTACAGCAAAAGCTAGCCAACATTGAAAAACAAGCACGTTTGCAAACTCAGCAAATTAAACACAACAGTGAACGTTTGGCGCAATTACCTGGTGCTGATCGTAATGATTGGTTGCTAGCAGAAGTAGAGTATTTATTAAGACTGGCAAATCAGCGTCTTGTGTTAGAAACCGATGTGCAAGGTTCATTGGCCATTTTAAACGCGGCTGATACAGTGCTGGCAGAAACCGACAATCCTTTATTGTTCCCTATTCGCCAGCGTGTAGCGGACGAAATACAGCTACTAAAAAGTGTGCCAGCCGTTGATACCACTGGGGCTGTCGCGCGTATCCAGGCGGTGCAAAATCAAATTGCACAACTTGAATGGATGCCGCGTACTTTACCTGCTCAAGAAAATGTAGATGAACCTGTAAAACCTTTAGAGCAAAGCCCATGGCAAAAATTTATCGACAAAGCTTGGTCTGGGATAAGCACCGTTGTGCGTATTCGCCAGCATGAGTCTGCCTTGCCTGCGCCGTTAACACCCGACCAACAATATTATCTGCAGCAAAATATGCACTTGATGCTAGAGCAAGCACAGGTGGCCTTGGTGCGTCAGCAGCACGAGTTGTATCAGCAAAGTATTGTGAGAACAAAGCAATGGCTTGATCAGTATGTGATGGTTGAAAGTGCTAACGCACTTGCACTACAAACAACATTAACAGAATTACAAGCATGGCAGGTGGCTCCGGCGTTACCCAATATTAGTGGTTCGCTGAATGATTTGCGCCAGTTGAAGCAACAGCAACGTCGTGATGCTGCTTTACCTGTGCAATCTAATAATCAAGCCATTAAATAGCGAGGATTAAACAATGAAAAAACTCGTTATTTTAGTCGCTGGCTTTTTGCTGGTGGGATTGTCGTTTGGTTACATGGTTAGCCTAGATTCTGGTTATGTTTTATTTAGTTGGAGTAATTACACTTTAGAAACCAGTTTTTGGTTTTTTGTGGTGATGCTGGCACTCTTTTTTGTTTCGGCTTATTTGGTGTTGCGTTTGCTGTTGCTATTAATTGGCAGTGATTGGCGCCTTAACGAATGGCGTAAAAAGCGCCGTTCTGTGCGCGGGCAGCGCCAAACCACTCGTGGCTTTTTGAGCTTAGCGCAAGGGCAATGGCATACTGCTGAACGTCAACTAACTCAAGCAGCTACTTTGGGTGACAACCCGCTAATTAACTACTTGGGCGCGGCCCGTGCAGCTTACGAACAAGGGGATATGGATAAATCAGAGTATTGGTTAAAAGAAGCCAGCCAAAGCACGAAAGGTGCTGAGCTAGCAGTGGCAATTACTCAAATACAATTGTTAATTTCTCGTGGCCAAATAGAGCAAGCTCTTGCAGTTGTATTGCGCCTGCGCAAGCATAATCCAAAGCATAAGCATTTATTAAAAATGCACATTAAAGTGTTAAGTGAGTTGGAAGATTGGGTTGCCCTTAAAGAGTTATTACCCACCGTGCGTAAGTTGGCCAAGCTGATTCCTCAAGACAAGCTAAAAGAGCTAGAAGAAAAAGTGGTTATACAGTTAATGCACCGAGCCGCTAAAAGCTACGGATCGAGCTTAGCCGCTGCTACTGGACAAGCTGAGATTATTGCTGAAATTTATAATGATGCGCCAAAGACCGTGCGATTATCAGACGCTGTGCTGCGCTGTTATATTGATTTATTATTGCAACTTAAGCAGCCGAGCAAAGCAGAACATGTGTTACGTAGCGCGTTGTCTTCTGTGTGGCACGATGACCTTATCAATCTTTATGGTCGCGTTGATGCTGCTGACACTCAGCGTCAGCTGTTGTTTGCTGAGCAGCAACTGACCGAGCGTACTAACGACTCTATGCTATTACTGGCATTGGGGCGTATTGCTAATCGTGCAGGTGATGCAGACAAGGCTAAAGAGTATTTAGAAGCAGCTGCCAGTATTAAAGCGCTGCCTGCGATTCATGCTGAGCTGGGTGATTTACTCACCAAACAGGGTGATTTTGAAGGTGCTTGTGAGCACTTCAATAAAGCGCTGGTTGATTAATTCAAAGGATTTAGAAAGCTAAAGCAGCAGCGATTAGTAAAAACCAGCAATAGAAGATTAGCCTATATGATTATTAAACAAGACATACCCGCTTTGTTAGTGGGTATTATGAGCACGATTGTTAGTATTGGTTTGGCGCGATTTTCTTATACGCCGTTATTGCCAGAACTGATTAACCAAGAATGGTTCAGTGCTCAGCAAGCAGTGTATTTGGGTGCTGCTAATTTGCTGGGCTATTTTATTGGGGCTATTGCTGCTCATTCAATCTCAGAAAAATTGCCGTTGCGCTTCCTTATGAATGCCTGTTTTGTGGCGGTTGTTGTCAGTTTTATTGGCTGTGCAATGCCTTTGAGTGTTGAGTGGTTTTTCACTTGGCGTTTAGTGGCGGGTATTGCGGGTGCTATTTTAATGGTAGTTGGCCCCGCCAGTGTGATCGCTTTTATTGTGGTTGATCGCCGTGCCAGTGTCGGTACTTTAATGTTTACCGGTATTGGCATCGGCGCTTTAATGGCGGCTACGATTATTCCGTTATTAGTACAAACCAGCTTAGTAGCGACTTGGCTTGTGTTAGCAGCCATGACGGTAATTGCCGCTGTGGTTAACGACGTGAGTTTGCGTAAATTACTCAGTGCTCCATCACCCATTACTTCATCACCCACTACTCAGTTGCACGCTAATGCCTCGGCTGAAGCCAAACAAAAAAGCAAAGAGAAAACGCCAGCATCAAGTTTTAGCCTAGTGGTTCTATGTGTATTGATCGCTTATGGTTTTGATGCACTGGGTTTTGTTCCGCATACCATCTTTTGGGCCGATTTCCTTTCTCGAGAGCAAGGATTAGGTACTTATATTGCCTCGATACAGTGGGCGCTTTTTGGTGTGGGTGCTATGTGTGGGCCTTTTATTGCACGCTATGGTGCACAGAATTTTGGTTGGTCAAAGACCTTGAACATGGCGTATTTAGCCAAAGCTATTGCTATTATTTTGCCAGTTTTGTTTGTTCAACACGCAGCGTTTGATTTGCTGAAATACAGTATTTCGTCATTTGTTGTTGGCGCTATGGTGCCGGGGGTTGTGTCGTTAACGTCGGGTCGAATTGCTGAATTAGTCGGGCCAGTCGAGCATAAAAAGTACTGGGGTTGGGCTACGGCTATTTTTGCCTTAGCACAAGCGTTTTCGGGTTATGCTATGTCGGGCTTGTACGGATACTTTGAAAGTTATTATTGGTTGTTCTTTATTGCATCAGGCTTGATGGCGGTGGGCTTTATGTTGTCGCTGCTGAGTTCTTATACTGCTGCCAAGCGCTCTGTAGCTTAAGTTAACAGCAGCAGGGCTTGGAGAAGTCTGCTGCTGTTATGTTACCGGTTTAGCTTTTCTTTTTACGCGGAGCATAGCTAAACACATCGCTGTGCATATTGTCTTCGCTTAAACCTAGCTTCTCGAGTTGGTCAAGAGTGCCATGAATCATGTTGGGTGATCCGCATGCGTACATCTGCACCTGACTTAAATCGTTAAAGTCTTCATGAATTACTTCATAAATCCAACCTGCACGACCTTGCCAGCTGTTGGCATCACCTTCTAATTTAGATTCTAAAATAGGATGAAAGGTAAAGTTAGGGTGCTGACTGTGCCATTGTTTTGGAATGTCGTACAGATAAAACTCTGCCAACGCGCGATTAGACCAATACAAGTGCACTTCGTGCTTTGGGTTTTGCATTAAAATCGCTTCGGCAATGCATTGAATCTGCGAAAAACCAGTACCCGCACACACTAATAAAATCGGTTGTTTTGGCAGTTCAGCTAAAAAACATTCGCCTTTGGCTAAAGTTGCATTAACTGTAGTATGATCGTTAGCAGCGGTTTTAAGTTCAGCAATGATATTGGCGGTGACGTCATTATGATCTGAAATCTGTAACTCTAAGCGGCACGGCTTGTCAGGATCATGCGCATTTGCAATCGAGTAAGGAAGTTGCTGGCCGGCAACGTGTAATTCTAAATACTGGCCGGGTAAATAGTTGAGTTTACTGCCCACTGGGGCTAACAACTCAATTCGATAAACCGATGCATTTAAGGCCTCGACACTCGACACTTGGCAGGCAAGTGTTGTTACTGGAGAGTGGCCGGGTGCATAAATATCTGGCATATAAATCTCTAAATCAGAAAGCGAATAAGTTAAACATAATAATACCCGATTAAACAACTCAAGTATTCGACCTTTTTTAAAGCCACCTCAATAGTGATATTCGATGGCTGAAAGGTCATAGTGTGCAAGATTTTTTGTTAAAGCTGCTGGTAATACACTATAGGCCCAATTCTTTCCAAATAGCGTCTACCTTGTCTTTAACTTTTTCGTCCATAACAATAGGCTCACCCCATTCACGATCGGTTTCACCCGGCCATTTGTTGGTGGCATCTAAGCCCATTTTTGAACCTAAGCCAGACACGGGAGAGGCAAAGTCAAGGTAATCGATTGGCGTGTGATCAATTAAGGTAGTGTCACGGGTGGGGTCCATACGGGTGGTAATAGCCCAAATAACATCATTCCAGTCACGCGCGTTGATATCGTCGTCGGTAACAATAACAAATTTGGTGTACATGAACTGCCGCAAGAAAGACCAAACTCCCATCATTACGCGTTTTGCGTGCCCAGGATATTGCTTCTTAATCGTAACGATTGCCATACGATAAGAACAACCTTCGGGTGGCAGGTAGAAGTCGGTAATTTCTGGAAATTGCTTGCGTAAAATAGGCACAAATACTTCGTTTAATGCCACACCCAAAATAGCAGGTTCGTCGGGTGGACGGCCTGTATAAGTACTGTGGTAAATCGGATCTTTACGGTGGGTAATGCGCTCAACCGTGAACACTGGGAAGCTGTCTACTTCGTTGTAATAGCCAGTATGGTCACCAAATGGACCTTCGTCGGCCATTTCGTCGGGGTAAATAAAGCCTTCTAAAATGATCTCGGCAGAGGCCGGTACCATTAAATCATTTCCCATACTTTTCACGACTTCGGTGCGACTATCGCGTAATAAACCGGCGAATGCATACTCTGATAATGTGTCAGGTACTGGGGTTACTGCGCCTAAAATTGTTGCTGGGTCAGCGCCTAAGGCGACCGAAACTGGGTAAGGCTTGCCGGGGTTTTGCTGTTGAAATTCGCGAAAATCTAAAGCACCACCGCGATGGCTTAACCAACGCATGATCAGTTTGTTTTTAGCAATTACCTGCATGCGGTAAATACCAAGGTTGTGACGGTCTTTGTTTGGCCCTTTGGTAATCACCAATGGCCAAGTGACCAGCGGTGCTGCATCTCCGGGCCAACAGTGTTGAATCGGAAATTTGCCCAGATCAACCTTGTCGCCTTCGTGTACGATCTCTTGGCAAGGTGCTTTTTTAACTTCTTTTTGGCTAAGGCTTAGTACTTTGCGAAAAATCGGTAACTTGCTCCAAGCATCTTTAATGCCTTTAGGAGGTTCAGGTTCCTTTAAGAATGCTAATAGCTCACCCACGCCACGCAAGGCTTCAACCGATGATTCGCCCATACCCAAAGCAACACGTTCTGGAGTACCAAATAAGTTGGCAAGTACCGGAATGCTATGGCCTTTGGGGTTTTCAAATAATAATGCCGGGCCGCCTGCGCGCAAAACGCGATCGGCAATTTCGGTCATTTCCAAGTGAGTGTCAACGGGATAGCTGATGCGTTTAAGCTCGCCTTTTTTTTCCAGTTGTTTGATGAAGTCACGCAGATCTTTATATTTCACGAGTAGCCTGTGTCTGATCACGAATAAGATGAATGGCCCTATCATAAAGGGCTATACGGTTGATTTCTAATCTTATGCCCATAAGATAATGGCTAATTGAGTTTTATACGACTTTTTGAGGGTTTTAGTTTATGAGCGCACGTTTTTATCTGATAGTCAGTGGCTTCAGTGGCTTTATGAGTGTCGTGCTAGGAGCATTTGGTGCCCATGGGTTAAAAAAAGTCGTTACTCCTGAGATGTTAGTAGTTTACCAAACCGCTGTGCAATATCAGTTTATCCACAGTTTGGCTTTATTGGCTTTAGCGATTTTGCTGTTAGTGCCTGCAACTCAGGCAGTAAAGGGCTTAGTTAAGTGGAGTGCTAACTCGATGATGCTAGGTATTGTGTTGTTCAGCGGTAGTTTATACACCATGACATTTATGTCAGTGAGCGGTGGATTTCTGAGTTGGTTAGGTCCGATTACCCCAATGGGTGGATTAGCCTTTATAATAGGCTGGATATTTATAATGGTTGCTGCGTTTAAGCTGCCAATTGATGAGCAATAATTCGTTTATGATTGATGAAGAGAAAAATACAGTGACCGACCAAGAAAAACTGCAAGCAGAAGACGTTCAAGCAGAAGACGTTCAAGCAGAAGACGTTCAAGTAGAAGTGCAAACAGAAGAGCAGATAATTGAGAGTCAGAAGCGCCGTATACGTTCTTTTGTTCGTCGTACTGGGCGTTTAACCGCAGGTCAGCAGCTTGGTTATGACCGCCAATGGGATAACCTTGGTTTTGCACTGTCTGACGGTGAATTTGATATTCCTAAAGCTTTTGGTCGCGATGCTTATACGGTATTAGAAATTGGATTTGGCATGGGCCAGTCATTTATCGAAATGGCAAAAGCCGCGCCGGAAAAAAACTACATCGGCATTGAAGTTCATACGCCCGGAGTGGGTTCTGCTTTGCGCATGGCCGATGAAGAAGGTGTAACTAATGTGCGTATTAGTGAGGACGATGCCATTGAGGTATTAAAGTACCAAATTGCTGATGAAAGCTTTGACTGTTTGCAGCTGTTCTTTCCAGATCCTTGGCATAAAAAACGTCATAATAAACGTCGCATCGTAAACGAAGAATTTATTCAAACGATTCGTAAAAAGATGAAGCCAGGTGGCATTATTCATATGGCGACCGATTGGCAACCGTATGCAGAACACATGATGGAAGTACTAAGCTCAGCTGAAGGTTATAAAAACCAAGCCGGTGAAGGGCAATATACTCCGCGTCCAGATCACCGCCCACTGACTAAGTTTGAAAAGCGTGGCGAGAAACTAGGTCATGGGGTTTGGGATTTATTTTTTGAGAAAACCAGTTAATAAGTTAATAGGCAGAAGCTAGTGACACACTAATGCCTTCTTCAAATTTATTTTAAAATACAGAAATATTAAACAGTTACTACAGAGTTTGAAAATGACTAAAAAAGATAAAGAAAAAGTATTTGGTGGTGAGTGGAGCCAAGAGCAGTTAGAAGAGTTTTTGGTTGAGCAAGATTACCCGGGTGAAACGGCTAACTTCACTTCAATTATTCGTGCGTATCGCCACATGATGCCTGCCTCTTTTGCAGATTTTTTAATCTTGTTAAAAGAAAAAGGTGGTGATGTAAATGCAAAAAATGAAGCCGGTGAAACTGCTTATTCTATTATTGCAAGCCACTCAAAAGGTGGTGATTTTGCTGCGTTATTAAAAGAAGCAGGCGCGGTTTAATAGACCACGTAATTGCAAAAAACGTTACGGTAACTTTACTGCACGCCGTAGCGTTTTTTAATGCGTGTAATTGCGACTGCATGGCTGTCTAAAAATTGATTGAATGCATTAATTAATTCCGGGTGATTAATGCTTGATAAATGATAACCATATTCAAATGGTTGAACTCTTTCAGAGTTTTTAATTTTTACTGAAGGATACATCTTCTTAGCCTGGGCTAAAGCAACTTTCTCGTTAAAATAAACTCCCTGCACTCTTTCTGATACCAACATATGAACAAGCTGCTCAATGGATTGAACTTGAACTAATGTGAACTCATTACTTTTAACGATTTCATCTATTCCAGGCGTGGTAAAACCTAAAATTGTACCTATGTAATTAATTTTAGTGACATCTTTTGATTTTACAGTGTGTTTTTCATCACTTTTTTTGTAAGAGAATTGATCAAGTACTAAAACGGTTTCTTTGATATTAAACAAAGGCTTGCTATAAAAAATATTAATACTTTCTTTAAGCCCGTCAGACCAGAGTGGGTTGCTCGGAAATTTTAAATCTATTTCACTATTTAAAAATTGGTTGAATAAACGAGCTACTGGCATGGGGGTGTAGCTTGTAGATTTATTAATATGTTTTGCAAATAAATCTAAGATCTCGCGTGCAGCACCTTGATAGTTATTCTGTTCGTCTAAAAAATAATAAGGTGAGTAATTAGTGATTTCTACACCAAAAGAAAGCAGCTCGTTATCGATAATAGTATGATCAACGCTACTACGTTCGCTTGCCTGATTAGCCAGCGAGAAAAAAACTAAAATACTGAATGACAATAATCTAAGGCTAGAGGATATCAACATAGCAACTTCTCTTATGATAATTCTTTATGGTAGCAGAAAAGTAATTAGTTAGGCTGATGTAACTCAGAAAAGGTTACAATAATTACATAAAATTAGTATAAAAATTTATAAGACTAAGGTTTAGCATGAGTAGTTGATTGTATAAAGCATTGCAGCGTAAACTGATTTAACAATCTATTAAAAGCTCATATTTATAATGGATATTATTATAGCAACAACAGAGTTAATCTATGACGCCTTCTAAGCCAAGCACGCCAAGCAGTGCATGTGAATTAACTACTTCAGCTGAATTAAGAACTACTGGTAGGGCATCTAGAGTGAGCTCAGTGCAGCAATGGCAAGCCACTGGCAAGTACTTTGAATTTGCTAGGCATCGTATTTTTTATCAAGTAGAGGGCGCAGTAGAATCCCCCGTTTTAATTTTAATACACGGTTATCCTAGTGCTAGTTGGGATTGGCATTTTCAATGGCCAACACTGGTTCAGCATTTTCGAGTGATTACCCTTGATATGCTAGGTTTTGGTTTTAGTGATAAGCCTCGTAATCTGCTCAAAAACTCAAATGTTCAATACAGCATTCATACTCAAGCAGACATTTTTAGTGCGTTACTTGATTATTTGGGTGTAACGGCAGTTCATATTTTAAGTCACAATTATGGCGATACTGTAGCGCAAGAATTGTTAGCTCGAAGTTTGGCAAAAGTAAATATAACTCAAAGACCTTCCCAGCAAACGATCAAAGTATTAAGTGTGTGTTTATTAAACGGTGGTTTATTTCCTGAAACTCATAAAGCTCTTGTGTTACAAAAACTTTTACTCAGCCCCATTGGCTCATTGATTGCTAATTTAGCCAGTCATCGTAAATTTAAGAAAAACTTTGATTATATTTGCACGCGTAATTTACCCGCTGAAGAAATAAAAATATTATGGGATCTGGTAAACTATAATCAGGGTAAACCGATTTTAGCAAAACTTATTAATTACATGCGCGAACGTAAAATATTTCGAGAACGCTGGGTAGGGGCATTACAAAATAGTGACGTACCTATTTGTTTAATAGATGGTTTAGCTGATCCTATTTCGGGTGCTCACATGGTTCAGCGTTATCGAGAATTAATACTGAACCCAGATGTTGTTGAACTTGAGGATGTTGGTCATTACCCTCAACTTGAAGCACCCGATGAAGTTTTAAAATATTTCTTAAAATTTTATTTTGAAAAAGTAAAAATTTAAGATTTGAAAATTAAAAGTTAAGCAATTTACATAAAAAAAGCTAAAATCTCATTCAAGAATAAGCTGCCTTGAGGCGTGGTTTTAATTTGCGATCCTTGTTTGATTAATAATCCCTTTTCGATCGCTGCATTAATACCGTCAGCAATGGTATCCAATGGAAATCCGGTTTGTTGTTCAAATAAATTTAAATTAAAGCCGTCTTGTAAACGCAGAGCATTCATCAAAAACTCTAGGCCCAAATCTTCGTTTTGAATGGATTCTTTGCCGGCTAAAAAACCCTTACTATTGTGCTTGGCGTTACCTTTTCCAGCATTCAAAAAGTCTTTTGGCGCACGGGTTTTCCACGTTCTAAAAATAGGGGACGCAGTTAAACTTTCAGCAGCATTCACTAAGTCGGTTACCTTGCCATGAGCACCTGCGCCAATGCCTAAATAGTCGCCAAACTGCCAGTAGTTAACATTGTGCTTTGCTTGCTTGCCTGCTTGGGCATAAGCCGATACTTCATATTGCACAAAGCCGTGTTGGGCTAATAACGCTTGCCCAGCTTCTTGAATATCCCACAGGGTTTCGTCTTCGGGTAAAACCGGAGGGCGTTTAAAGAATTCAGTATTGGGCTCAATGGTTAATTGATACCAGGACAAATGTGTTGGGCCTAAATCAATCGCTTGCTGAATATCGGCTAAGGCTTGGGCCTGCGATTGATCGGGCAGACCGTGCATTAAATCAATATTAAAGTTATCAAAGCCCGCTTCTTTGGCCATTTTTATTGCGGCAATAGCTTGTTGGCCATCGTGAATACGGCCTAGGTGTTTTAGCTGCTTATCGGCAAAACTTTGCACACCAATAGAAAGGCGATTAATGCCGAGCTTGCGATAACCGGCAAACTTTTCTGCTTCGAACGTGCCCGGGTTTGCTTCCATGGTAATTTCGATGTCTTTAACAAAGGTTACTTTTTTTTGTAACCCTGTTAATAAGTTTTCAAATGCTGCCACGCTTAATAACGAAGGCGTGCCACCACCGATAAAGATGGTTTGAATCTTGCGCCCTTGCACGTAAGAAAGATCCGCTTCTAGATCGTCTAATAGCGCCTGCACGTATTCCGTTTCTGGGATGTGCTCTTCTGCCTTATGAGAGTTAAAGTCGCAGTAAGGGCATTTACGTACACACCAAGGCACATGAATATAAAGTGATAACGGTGGTAGGGTGATTTTACTTACGGGGCTATTAGTAGAGTCAGCAGAAGAACTAAGAGAAGCAGCCATTATTCGGCCGCTTCCATTTCTTCGCTCAGTTCCATCCACTCCATTTCAACTTCTTCTAATTCGCTTTTCGCTTCGCCTTGCTGTTGCAATATTTTTTGCAAATCGGCTTTGCGCGCAGCTTCGTAAAGCGTGGTATCGGCCAGCTGGTTTTCACATTCTTCCAACGTGCTTTGTAGTTTTTCCATGCGGCTTTCGAGTTTATTTAATTCTTTACGCATAGGCGCTAAGCGCGCACGACGTTCGGCGTCTAAGCGTTTTTGTTCTTTGCGATCTTGAGCGCTTGCCCCAGCGGCTTTATTATCGCTAGTCGTAGTGTTTTTATTGTCGGCAGAATTGGGGTTGGTTGCTAATTGGCCGGCATTAAAGCCAGACGCCGCTTGCTTGGCTTGCACGTGTTTGTGGTAATCGTCTAAATCACCTTCAAACAAATCAACCTTGCCATCTTCAACTAACCAGTATTCATCCACGGTCGCTTTTAATAAGTGACGGTCGTGGCTTACCAATACAATGGCACCAGCAAACGATTGTAATGCCATCGTTAGTGCTTCACGCATTTCAATATCAAGGTGGTTGGTTGGCTCATCCATAATTAATAGATTCGGCTTTTGCCATGCGACTAAGGCTAATGCTAAGCGCGCTTTTTCACCCCCAGAAAACGGTTCGCACGCTTCTAGGGCTTTATCTCCACGAAAATCAAAACCGCCTAAAAAGTTACGCACTTCTTGTTCGGTCGCCGACGGCGTAATGCGCTGAATCATTAACATTGGGCTGGCTTTTACATCCAATGTTTCTAGCTGGTGCTGAGCGTAATAGCCCAGTTTTAAATGTTCGCCTTCGTGACGTAAACCTGAAAGTTGGGGCAGCTCTTTGCACAGAGTTTTAATCAGTGTTGATTTACCTGCGCCGTTGGCGCCTAATAAGCCAATGCGATGGCCGGGGACTAAAGAAACATTTTGTTTCTTTAAAATTGCCACTGGCTCGCTGCCATTTTTGTTTTGAGAGCTGCCAGCATAACCAATGTCGGCATCTTCAAGGTTTAGCAGTGGTGTAGATACTTTTTCGGCACAAGCGAAAGAAAAACTAAACGGCGAATCAACGTGGGCTGGCGCAATCAGCTCCATGCGTTCCAGTTCTTTCACACGGCTCTGGGCTTGCTTGGCTTTACTGGCTTTCGCTTTAAATCGAGTAACAAACTTTTCAATCTCAGCAATACGCACTTGCTGCTTATCATGCATCACTTGCTGCTGAGCTAAGCGCTCTGCACGAATGCGTTCGTAAGCGCTGTAGTTGCCTGGGTAGCTAGTGAGTGTTTGCTGATGTAGATGAACGATGTGATCAGCAACACCATCAATAAAATCACGGTCGTGAGAAATAAATACCAAGGTGCCTTGATACTTATTCAGCCATTGTTCTAACCACAAGGTTGCATCTAAATCTAAGTGGTTGGTAGGCTCATCGAGTAGTAACAAATCTGACGGTGTCATCAAGGCTTGAGCTAGGTTCAAGCGAATACGCCAGCCCCCCGAGAAACCAGAAACGGGCTTCACCATGTCGCTTTGCTTAAAGCCTAAACCGTGTAATAGTTGTTCGGCTTGCACTTTAATGTTGTAGCCATTGTGGGCGTCCATCTTGCTGTGCCAGTTGGCCAGCTCGTTATCGCAAGTGGCCGTATTAATGCCGTGTTCAATTTCACGATAGGTTTTATCGCCATCGATGACGTAATCAACCGCACAGCGTTCGCTGGCTTCAACTTCTTGTGCCATGTGGGCGATGCGCCAGCCTGTTGGCAAATATAAATCACCCTCTTCAACCCCTAACTCCCCTAAAAGCAAAGCAAATAAGCTAGACTTACCTGCGCCGTTGGGGCCAATAAGGGCGAGTTTTTGACCATCATGAATGCGCAAATCTGCTTGTTTTAGCAGAGGTTTGATACCACGATGCAATGAAACCTGATTAAATTCGATCATAATCTTTCAGAATACTTTTATAAAAGAGGGTGTAGCGCTTTGGCTGATTCAAAAAGCGACTCAATAATTGATGGGCATTTTGCCACAAAAGTGGGTGATAACCCACTGTGGCAGCATGCGTGTCAGGTCTATTCCCAAGCCGGGGTAGAAAAGGCATTATTACAGTTACAAGACCAGCATGGCGCTGATATTAATTTGATTTTGCAAGCTGTGTGGCTAGCCAGCAAAGGTATTGAGTGGACTCCAGCGTGTATTCCCACTGACTATGGCAAGTGGGTAGAAGAACACGTTATTCCTATCCGTATTATGCGCCGTCGTTTGAAAACCGACTGGGTTGAACAGCGTGATTTGATTTACGAAGATTTTCGCCAGCAAGTGAAAGCGTTGGAGCTTAAAGCCGAGCAATATGCGTTGGCTATGTTGTATCAGCAAGCCAGTATTTTTTTATTAAAAGAGCCATTAAGAGCTTCTTTAGTCGATGACACAATAGGTGTTCAAAATACCAAAGAAGCCCAGATCATGAGTCGTTTGAATCTAACTAATCTAGCTCAATATTTAACTATCCCAGCAGAGCTTTTATTAACAACGCTTGTTATCTATTAGCTGTTATCTATTAGCTGTTATCTATTAGTTGTTTTCAATTAAATAGATCTTAAAAAACGTAATAGCTTTTCTTTTTCGACGGGCGCTAGTTTTACAAAATTATTGTTAGCGGCCAAGCCTTCGCCTCCATGCCAAAGAATGGCTTCTTCTATGCTGGCAGCGCGTCCATCGTGTAGGAAACGAGAGCCTTCTGTCGCTTCTACTAGCCCTAAACTCCATAAAGGCGGGGTGCGCCATTCGTGGGGATTAGCATCACCTTCCTTCACGTTATCGCTCAAGTCTTCGCCCATATCGTGCAGTAACAAATCGGTATAAGGATAAATTAACTGATTGGCTAATAACGGATATTGCTTAGAATCTAAAGTGGTCAGAGTTGGTTGGTGACATTGTGCGCAGCCTATGTCAGCAAAGATGCGAGAACCCTGATCGAATTCTTCTTGGTTATTAATGCGTCTTGCCGGTACTGCAAGTAAGGTTAAAAAATCATTGATGGCAAATAATGATGCGTCAGAAACTTCTGGGCTGCCGCCATTAGGTTGTTCTGCACAGATTGTTTGCAAAGGTGTGCAAGGTTCGTTGGGGTTGATGCGGGTTGTTAGCCCCATGTCTTGTTGCAATGCGCCAGCGCTTTGATGTTCTAAGGAGGGCTGCATGGCTTTCCAACCAAAACGACCTAATACTTTTTCGCCGTTAACGGTACGCCAGTGTGCTCGCCCAGAAATGCCGTCGTTGTTAGCATCGAATTCATCTTCGCGACTTAATATCTCCTCGTCAGAGACTAAGTCTAATAAACCAATGCCAACTAATTGCGGCGATAACCTTGGCCCAAGATTAATACCTTTAGTTAATTCAACTTGGTAGGTAGTGAGGGTAAATACAGGTTTATTATCGGCATCAAATTGCCAGCTAACATGGCCTTCACTGCTTCCTGAGGTGGCTGCAGTTTGCAGTTGAGATCCATAATAAGGGTCGTGATTACCCAATTCATCGCCTAAGCGAAACAATAATCCTAAACCGACTTCGCCATTGGCCTTTAAGCTCGGTGTGCGACCAGATACAAAATGACAATTGCTGCATGCAGAGGTGATGGTTAATGGACCTAATCCATCGAGCAACGGTCTTGAGCCAGGCGCGGCGGTCCACTCAGCAATAAATAGCTCTCTGCCTTTGGATGCGCTATCCAGTTCCGTTAAATCGAGTGTGGGAATAAATTGCAGAAATGCGAAGTCGGGATCAAATTCTGCAGTGGCATTTCCTGCTACGGGTTGCCAAGCAGGGAGGTTATCGTTCAGCGTTGGGTTAGTATTTTCAGTTGTAATATTACGATTGTCATTGCTTTCTTTATTAATGACATTACAACCGCTTAATAAAGTAAGTACAGCAATAAATAGATAAGCGTTTTTCATGATGTTGATCTTTGTAGAGGCGTTTGATCAAAGACTTAACTTGTCATTAATCTAATATAATTCAGTTGACTACGAGTGATTTTAATATAATTAAAATGCACGGTTTTATAAGATTTTTTATAAAACCGTGCCGTTAATTTTTATATAAAAATTAAAATAGAAGGCGATATGTTAATTATTTTACTGTTAATGATGTGTCAGTTGATATGGTTAATGGAAGTCTATAAGTCCAAGCGTTAAGCAGGTCTTTACCACCTCCTAAAGAACCTTCAAAACTCCAACCCCATGCAAAAAGTGTATTGTCATTACGAATTGCTAATGTGTGTAAAGCGCCATTTCCTAAATCGACAACATTATCCAATTCTAAGATCGGGCTAACCGGCTCAATAACATTACCATCTTCTTCAATACCCAGAGTGCCTAACATATTTTGTCCCCAGGGATAAATTTTACCATCAGCTCGTTTAACAAAACTTTGATTGCCATTTGCCCAAATAGCGATTGCATCGTTAAGCCCAGGTAAGCGTTTTGGTGTAAGAACAAAGTTTTCCCATGGTTGGTCAATGGTGCTGGTATCTCTTGGTCTCATACCTACTTGGCTACTTGCGTTTAAGCCCCATGCATAGACTTTTCCAGATTCAGTCAGTGCCAATGCATGACCTTTGCCGCTGGCAATACTAATCACCGGCTCATCAAATACCACCTCAACTGGGGTGCTGTGTACATTACTATCTGATATCCCTTGGCCTAATTGGCCATAATTATTGCTTCCCCACGCCCAAAGTCGGCCTTCCTTATCAAGAGCGTAAGAACTAACAGCTGCTGAAATTTGTACAATATTGGTAAGCCCTTGCACCGAAACAGGAGTGTCACTATTTTCAGCAGTGCCATCACCTAGTTGACCGTTTTTGTTTTTACCAAACGCGAGTACACTGCCATCGTTTTTCAGTAGAAGCATGTGATCGTAGCCACGGTTAATAGCGACAATATCGGTTAGGTTCTGAATTTTTTGTGGGCTTGTGTAATCTGTTTCATCAATCACATTATCGTTAGCAATGCCTAATCCTAACTGGCCATCATCACCATCACCCCAACTCCAGACATAGCCATTCGCATCCAGTGCTGAAGATGCATTTTGGTTAAATGCCAAAGAAACAAATTTTATGCTAGAAACATCAGATATTAATGTGGGCGTTATCGGGTGTACTGCGGCAGCAGTTTCTGGATCATCACTGATTTTGGTAATAGTACCAATACCTGCCTGACCTTTGTTATTTCTACCCCAAGCATAAATTTTTCCATCTTTAATAATGGCTGAGTGAGCGCCACCAGCAGTGGCTTGAGAGCCATAGTAAAAGTTTGCTTCGCTAATGGCTTCATTGCCTGAAGTGTCTGTTGCAATTACTTTATAGAAATTGTTTCCAGCGGTTGCCTCAAGGGTAGCAACGAATTTACCTTGGTCTAAGTCGGCATCAATTAATTGTTCACCGTGACTAATAACAACTGATTTTAGTTCTTTATTATCAGCTGCTTCGCCGTTAACGATTACCTTTCTTGAAAGCATAACATCGCTGTTATAGGGGGTAACATTGCTGATACTAGGGGCTGTTGTGTCGTTATTAGAGCTGCCACCACAGGCTGAAAGTAATAGCGAGCCCATTAAAATGACATTAGTTTTGGTAAAACTTGGGTTTTGAAGAGTGCGCATAATATCGTCATCCGAATTAATTTCGGTAGATCTTAATCTAAATGATAATTATGCGCAATTGCATTTAATAATATTGTAAGTAAAAGCTGAGGAATGATGGCGACACTTTCGATTTATAAAAATCCCTCATGCTCAAATACCAAGCGTAAACTTTCTACCGGCATACAGCCTGATTCCAAATACACTTTATGGAAGGCCTGGTCTAGGGCCAGTGCATCGAGGCCTTTGGTATTGGCGGCTTGAATATCTTGCTTTAATTTCCACACTAAGCGGTTGCCAGTGAGATAACTAAGTGGATAACTTTGCTCTGTGCTGTACCAATTGAGTTCAGCTTGTACGCGACCATCGGTGAAGCCAGTGGCTTTTTTTAGCAGTTTAGCGGCGTTTTCAAATACGTCATCGCTGTAATCGTTTGCGGAATTAAAACCAAGGTCTAAACCTACGTCTAAGTACTCGCGCTTGCCGGTCATAAAGTACAAGTCGATGCCGACGCGAGCAACTAAGCGAGACATTTCACGCTTGGCGATAAAGCGTACTTCGTCAACTAAGTCATCACTGATATAACCGACATCGAGCATGTAGTCTTCTAACATGGTCGTCCAACCTTCAGCGTGTTCGTTGGCTGAAAAAATACGACGAATAAAAGACGGGTGCTGGGCGGCGGTTGCAAACTGTAGGTGATGCCCTGGAATGCCTTCGTGAATCATCATTACCGGAATGCCCAGTTCGGTATGCTCTGCGAGTTGATCTTGTTTAAGTGTTAAATACACTAGGCTGGTTTTTTTGCCCGGGCGTAGTGCTAAGGGTGGCCACATAGCGCCAGCAGGTATAACCGGTTCTAAGAAACTTGGGGTTTGTAACAAGCGAATTTCTTGCTGTGCAGGAATGGCAAATAAGTGGCGCTGTTCGATGAAGTTGTTAATCGATTGAATCTGATCGGAATAATAATCCAGTACAGAGTCTAGTTTGCCTTCTTTTATTTGAGCGGCGAATTTTTCATTTAAAAATTCATGCAGTTGTTCATCGCTGGTATCCACTGCAAGCTCATATTTTTTGCACAGGCGCTTATTTAAGCTGGTTAATAAACTTTGCGTATCGGCCATAAAATCACGGGCCATTTGAATGAGTTCGGTGGGGGATTGTTTGATATTACGCAAAGCTAATAATTCAACAACCTTGTCTTCGCCAATGGAAAAATCAGTTAGGCATTCACGAGTTTGTAAGTCGTTTAGATAAACTTCCAGTGCAGAGTTGCAGGCGCTAATCGCGTGTTGCAGGTCGTCGGCTTTTGGATAATCGGTTTCTTTTGCCCAGTTATAAATAGTCGCGAATAAATCAGGCAGACCTTCGCCTTGTTCTACTTCAATATCACGCCAGCGTTTAATCGGTTGGGTAATTACGCTGGCTTCGGTTGTTAAGTAAGCAGGCGCTTGCTGTAGGCGCGATAAAATATTATCTAAGCGTGCTTCGGCCGTTCTTTCGTCGTTAACAAACAATTGGAAAATGCCTTCGCTAATACCATCAACTCCACTGGGTTTACGGCAGCGCTGTGGCTGACTATCTTGTTCGAGTTTGGCAAAGAAGATCTCTTGTTTTAAATAGCGCGCCATTAGATCAAGGTCGAGTTGACGGTCGAATATTTCATCATCGAATGCTTCTGCATTACATGATTCAATAGCAGTAAGTAATTCTTTTGCTTTGGCTGTGGTTTCTTTTAGACCTTGCAGGCTGGGGTCGCCTAATTGATCCAGAAAAGAAGCATCACCTAATCCCATGCTGGTATCGGCATCGGATAATACAAAATTTTTGAATTGTTGTTCTAAGCCGTGAAAGTCATTATGGAAGTCTGTGGTTTCTTTAATCATGATATTTTATAGCTATCCACGTCGAGTTCGAGTGTGAGTGTACATAAATCAACTAACGGCATAGGCTTATAAAAATAAAAGCCTTGGATTAGATCAACGCCAAGCTTGCCTAGGTAGTCGAGTTGTATTTTTTCTTCAACGCCTTCTGCAACAATTTCTAAATTAAGCTTATGCGCCAGTGAAATGATGTGTTCAACCACAAAGCCAGAGCGTTTATCTGCAGGGATTTTTTTAACAAATGAATAATCCAGTTTGATAACATTTACTGGAAGATTTTGAATGTAGGCAAGCGAAGAGTAGCCTGTGCCAAAATCATCTAAAACGACGCTGAATTCTGCTGCTTGTAGTTGACCACTGATTTCGATGGCCATATTCAGGTTTTCTAACATTAAACTTTCGGTTAATTCAAATTCAATGTGTTTAGGGTGAACGCCATGAAATTTACACCCTTCTAGTAAATCATTTACTAAGTTGGTGCGATTAAATTGAATAGACGATAAATTTATTGAAATACGGAAATCTGAATTTTTACTAAAATAGGTTATTAACGTTGGTGCCTCTGCCATGATGGCATTAAAGATAGTAACTTCCAGTTTGTTCATTATTTCTGGTGCTGTTTCAACAACTGGTAAAAAGTAACCCGGTAGTAATAGTCCTTGTTTTGGGTGAATCCAACGTACAAGTGCTTCAACTCCCTGAATCTTTCCGGTTTTATAATCTATTTTGGGTTGGTAATAGGGTACGAACTCATTATTGTCTATGCCACGCAAAACATCGGCAAGCAGAGCTTCTCTTATTTCAATGCGCTCAGAAAAAGATTGATCAAAAAATACTAAGGCTTTTGCTGACGTATCTTTGGCATGTTGTAATGCGAGTTCAGCACGTGTAGTTAAGCTCGAATTATCCAGCGCTAGGTCGAGTTTTACAGCACCCGAACGTAACGAAATTATATTTAAGTCTTGTGTGATTTTAGCAACTAGGTTGTTGATATTGTTTTCAAATTTCTCGTATTTATTCGATTTTGCAACAACGGCAAACTTACCGGCATATAAGCTATAAACCTTACTTGATTTAAACCGATGTTCGGTAAGCCCTTCTGCTACTCTTCTAATTATTTGATCAGCTTTGCGAAAGCCTTTTTCTTTATTGATTTTTTGCAGACCGCTGATGTCTAGAATTGCTAGATATTCGTCTTTTTTCTGCTTTATTCGACATTCTTCGATGAATAAAATCAGAGCCGAGCGGTTTTTCATGCTGGTTAAATTGTCTTCAAAGACGGCTTTTTCTAGGCTTTGTATGGCAACGTCTAAGCGGGTTTTTAGTGTTCTGTTCCAAAAATAAAGCATAGCAATTAAGCTAATTGCTATGGCCAGAGAGATAAAGAAATATTGTATCCAGTTGTGATCTCGATGGAACTCGTTGTAAATACTGTTTGGGTTGAATACCGCTTGGCCATTATTCACTTGGTTAAAAGTGTCGAACATAGCGGCCCACCTATCTGGACTTGAGTGGCCAATGGGTATTCGGTTTGCGTCTATTAAGTCTATTGTGGCTTGAGCCTCAAAGCGTTGGTGTTCAATATCAAACGGCATTGGGTTATTTGTAGGGCGGCTTAATATATGAGTAATGACTTCGTCTGGATTCTTTATCGCGTAGCTCCAACCACGAATAATGGCTCTGCGGATTGCTGCAACGCGCCTAGGGTTATCATCGAGCTCAGCTTGAGAGGTGACTAAGCTATCACCATAAAAATTAATATTAAAATCTTGTGGTCGAAACACATCAATATCATGACCCAGCTGCTTGATACGATAGGGCTCATTACTGATATAGCCATATAAAGCGAATACATTACCGTTGATTAAATTTCGTACGTCACCATCGTAATCCAGTTTCTTGTAATCACCGGGATGAAGGTTGTTTTTAATAAGCATGGATTCTATGTGGCCAGATATATTGGGATTGGCCAGCATTAACGTTTTACCTCGTAATTCAGCAATACTTTTTGTGTCGCTGGTTTTTAAGGTAATTAATGCTTCTGGTGCGTGCTGAAAGATTGACGCCACAATCACAATAGGCGCATTTAACGCTAAAGAGTTTAACGCTTCACTGCTAAGGACTGCATATTCACTGGTGTTGTTAATAAGGCTGTGTAGGTGATTTTTTTCTGGACCACCTTCGATTAACTCAACATTGTATCCTTCTTCTTCAAAATAACCTTGGAACTGTGCTGCGTAGTAACCGGCAAATTGAAATTTGTGGTACCACTTAAGATGAATCGAAATGTCTTCAGCAAGTGTTGGAGCAGTGCAAAGACAAAAAAGCAATAATCGACAAAGATGTTTAATCAGAATCACGTAAGGGACCAATAATAATAGACGTGTTGATATATAATATAGCACAAAGCCTCAGCCTTATAGGCTTGATGACTATTCGTTGGTGCGTGTTGTTGAAAATTAGGACTTATATGCTGTTTGAAAAAATCCCCCCGTTTATTCGCATTCTTTTGGCTATGCTTCTTGGCTTAGCGATTGGTGCTTATACTTCCACGGTTTTTATTGGGGTCAATGCCATCGCCGATGCGTTTGTTATGTTACTGCAAATGACTGCCTTGCCTTATATATCGCTGTCGTTGATCGTGGGTATTGGTGGGCTTTCTGCAACGGGGTTGAGCAGTACATTTAGGCAAAGTTTATTAATTTTGGTGATTGCGGTAGCGGTTGTTCTTGTATTCATATTTTTGTCGCCAATTGCATTTCCAGACTGGATCACCGCAGAGTTTTACAGTGTCGAAACCGTAAAAGTAAGCAGTGAGTTTGATCTAGTTGATTTATTTATTCCTTCTAACCCTTTTCATTCATTTGCGAATGCCATGATCCCTTCGGTGGTTACTTTTAGTATCTTTATGGGCATTGGGCTTATGAGTGTGCATAGAAAAAAACACTCATTACTGCTGTTAGGAAACCTTCAAGCAGCCGTTGCAAACGTTAGCATTATTGTTATGCGTTTTGCGCCTATTGGTATTTTTTGTATTGGTTTAAGGGCTGCCGCAACGGTTGATCCTTCAGATTTAGATGGTTTATTAGTATATATCGTGACCTCTGCCGTGGTGGTTTTTTTGCTGACCTTTATTGTTTTGCCAACTATGGTGGCGATCGTAACCCCCTTTGGTTATCGACAAATAATGAGAACCTCGCGCGAGGCTATGGTTACGGCATTTGCAACGGGCAGCTTTTTTGTGGTGATCCCCGTTATTGTAGAAAAAACGAAATTACTGATAGCTGAGTTGAATGCCAGCAACAAAGATATTGCTCAGATTCCTAGTATTATTGTTCCAATTACTTACAGCTTGCCCGTAGGCGGCAAGTTATTAGCACTGCTGTTTGCTTTATTTGCTGCGTGGTTCTCGGGCGCGCATATTTCGTTTAATGACTATGTCACATTGATTATTGCGGGGCTGCCACAATTATTTGGTACCAGCATTATTGCAGTACCGAACCTATTGGAATTGTTTAATGTTTCCAGCTCTATGTTTGATTTTTTTCTAGTTGCTGAAAATTTAGTGGTTGCGCGTTTCTCGGCTCTGTTATCGGTTATTTTTGCAGTGTGTATGCCTTTATTGATCGCAACCAGCATGATTAAAGGGTTTACTTTTAAGTGGGGTCAATTTGGCCGCAACATAGTCATTATTCCACTGATTTGTGTGACCGCATTAATTTCTTTAAAGCACACGTTTGAAGCCATTAGTTATCAATATGAAGGCTACAGTAAATTTATTAATCGTGATTTTTTGTTAGATGATATTCCCACTAAGTATGTTTTAGAGCCTAGTGCTGATAGCGCAGTGGTACAGCCGTTTAGTGAAGTACTGTACCGAGTAAAAGAAAGAGGCTTTTTAAGAGTGGGTTATTTTAGAGATGACCTGCCTTACTCTTTTAATAATAGCGCAGGCAAGTTAGTGGGATTCGATATTGAAATTATGAATCAGCTAGCCGGGGATTTAGGCGTTGGCGTTGAGTTTGTGCGTATTTTCCGTAAACAAGCAGCTCCGCTGTTAGTTTCTGGTTATTTGGACATTACTACGGGTATTCCGGTGATTCCAGATAACATGAAAGAGTTTTCTTTATCATTACCGTACAGCACGCAACACATTGCTTTTGTGGTAAAAGACGAACGCCGAGCAGAGTTTGTTGAATGGAAGAAAATTATTAGTCGTAAAGATTTAATTATTGGTATTCCAGAGAAGTTTTTTTACGAGAAAGCGATTACACAAAATTTCATTAATGGTAAAGCATGGAAAATATCAACGCCTAGGCTCTTTTTTAAAGACGAGTACAAGCACATCGATGCCATGTTGTTTGGCGCGCCTACGGCCTCTGCTTGGACCTTATTAAACCCAACGTATACTGTGGTAACGCCTAAGCCTTTAATTCCAGCCTTAACCATGGCGTATCCCATTAACAAAGACGATCTTTCGTTTGAGTTGTTTATGAGAAACTGGATTAAAATGAAGCAAAAAGACAAGACGATTAAAAAGCTATTCACTTACTGGATCGAAGGTAAGATGGAATAAATCAAAGCGGTAATAAAGCAAGTGTGAATAAAAAAGGCCCAGTGAGCTACTAATAAAAGTGGGTCATTGGGCCTTTTGGTTTAGGCATATCTAAAAGCCTAAATACAAACTAACAGAAGGCTGTTATTTGTTATCGTTTTGATCAAACAGACCAGTGGTTTTAGGTGCTTGAGTGTCAGTTTCTACTTTAGTCTCATTCACTGATGATGTATTAGCCAGTGTTTGTGGAGCAGTAGGGGTTACTGATTTTTCTGTAACAGGTGCTGCGCTAAGAGTAGCAGTCACAGGAGTTACCTTTTTATTGGTTACGGCCTTAGCGGCAGTGGATTTAACCGGCGCTTTTTTAGTAGCTGCTTTTTTAACAGGCGCTTTTTTAACAGGAGCCTTCTTAGCAGGAGCCTTCTTAGCAGGAGCCTTCTTAGCAGCAGTTTTCTTTACAGGCGCTTTTTTTAAAGCTGTTGCTTTAGTCGGTGCTTTTTTAACAGGCGCTTTACTAGCAAGTTTGGCCGTTGTTTTTTTAGCTTTTGCTGCAGCTTTTTTAGCTTTCTCTTCTTCTTTCTTTTTTGCAACAGCTGCAGCTTTCTTAGCTTTAGCCGCTTCTTTTTTAGCTTTAGCTTCTTCTTTCTTTTTAGCAGTAGCTGCGGCTTTTTTAGCTTTAGCTTCTACTTTCTTGGCCTCGGCGATTGCTTTTTTCTTAGCGAATGCTGCTGCTTTCTTTTCTGCAGCGGCTTGTTTCTTGGCAGCAGCGGCTGCTGCTTTTTGTTGTGTCTTTTCTGCAGCAGCGGCTGCTTTGGCAATTTTTGCAGCAGCAACAGCGTCTTCTTTAGCTGTTTTTGCCGCTAGTTTTGCCGCGAGGTAATTCTCTTTTGCTTCAGCAACAACCTGCTTTGCTGATTCAACTTTTTCTTTAGCAGTTGCTAATGCTTTAGTCGTTGCTGCGGTTGTTTTGGCTTTTGCTTTATTGGCTGCTTTTTTCTTTGCTGCGTTGGCTTTTGTAAGAGCGGCTGCTGCTTTGTTTTGTGCTGTTTTTGCTTTTGATAAGGCTTTATCAGCATCAGTACTCATTTTTTGGCGCGCTTTTTCCAACTTAGCTTCAAGTGCTGCAATTTCTTTCTGTAATAATTCAACAGGGTTTAAAGTTACTTTAGAAGCTGGGGTTTTTTTAACAACTACTTTTTTTGTAGGTGTTTTTTTAGCAGCAGCTTTCTTAACTGTTGTTCTAGCAGCTGGTTTTTTTACTGCAGGTTTTTTAGCGGGAGATTTGCGAGCGACCATAGGATTTCCTCGAGTACTAAAGTAAGAGATGTTTGTAATTATACGTATAAGCGCATTACTATCCATTTATTTTAGTTGAGAAATAGAATTAAAATAACCTTTAAAGATATTTATTTTTTAAAATTTCTTCTGCAAACTAATTTGTTGCTCTAACCAAGTGGTCATCGGCAGCCACTCAAGCCTGTCTTTATTATCTCTTTGCTCGTAGTCAGCCAGCCCTAAGCCATGTTCTGAAGCACGAACATATTGCTGAGTGTCTCTAAATGAAGCAATAAAAGGAATATTTAAGCTATTAAGAAAGCGCTCTAATTTTTGATAGATCAAGGTGTTCTTTTTAACGCGATTAGCAACCACCGCTATGGGTTTTTTTCTTGCACGATAAGCATGACTTAATAGTACGTCTTTAATAAATCGAGTGGCTGCACGTATATCGATAGATGAAGGGATTACAGGAATTATAATAAGATCGGATGCTTGAATCATATCTGATAATGCATGGCCGTTTAAACCCGCGGGCGTGTCGAGAACAATACGAGTCGTTGCTGAAGGTACTCGCAATGTATAGCTACGCGTTGCATTTGAATTTTGGCTTTTAAATGCAGCAACTCCAGTAATGGTGGTAGCGTTTGAACTTCTTGCCGTTAACCAATCAGTGCTTGAGCCTTGAGGGTCGTAATCGATCAGTGCAGTGCCTTCTCCTTGGCTGGCAAAGTAACTAGCAATGTTAGTTGCTAAAGTTGTTTTGCCACAACCGCCTTTGGCATTAGCAATCAATACTCTAAAAGGTTGTGCTTGGTTAACAACTCTTGCGCTGCCCTGGAAGGGGTGTTGTGATTTATGGTTGTTCACGCGCACTTATCTATCCTGTGTGGTATTTCAAATATTTAATCTAAGCATAGGCTATAATGCAGAGGTTATAAATTGCTAAAGGAATCATGGATGAAACGCCCACTTTATTTAATGGCAGCACTTGTTGCTATCGCTTTTGCTGGCCCATTATTAATGAAAAACCCTGATGGTACTGCGTTGCTTGAGTTACCTTTAGTCTCATCACTTTCACAATCATCACCTCCAGTATCATCTATAACATCATCGTCTTTATTCAATACTGACTCTAACCCAGAACAGTCTTTTTATAAATGGCAAGACGACGACGGCACTTGGCACTATTCCGACCAAGCACCGGCCGATCGAAGCAGTAAAACAGTGACAGTTAATACGAATACCAATCTTATTCAAGGATTGCGTGCAGGGAAAGCGACGACCAACACAGTAACTAATGTTTCGTCGGTGCCAAAAAATGCTAGCAGTAATTCAACTATGCCAAGTATTCCCTTGCCAATGACAATACCGGTAGAAAAGCTACATAAGGTAATTGAAGATGCTCACAACATACAAAACATTATGGACAATAGAGTGAAACAGCTAGAGGTTAATCAATAAGTAATCGGGCTTATGCTTATAAAAGTAACCAGCTTATATAAAGTAAGCAGCTGATTAATCTAAATGAAACAAGCGGCCATTGGAAGCGCCTGCTAAATAGCCGTTATCAGCAAAAGCAACGTCTTCTATCATGACGTTATTGCTGACCCAAGTATTTCTAGGAATCGCTTGCCAAGATTTTATCAGCGCTGCGCTTTTTAAATTCCACAACTGAATTTTACCGGCGCTGGTTCCGGTTAGCAGTTGTGAGTTATCTGCATTAAAACGAACTGCGTTAAAAAAGCCGCTATTAATAGTAAATTGATGAATTACTTGACCGGTTTTAACATCCCACAAACGCCCTGGTTCAGACAATGCCGAGGTAAAGACAAGGCTTCCGTCAGCAGAAATTTGAGCGCGTCTAACTTGGTTGTTATGAGCTAATCGTTGAGTTTCTTCACCACTTTGTAAATTCCAAATTCTGGCGGTTAAATCGTCACTTGCTGTAGCGGCTAATGTGCCTTGATTGTTTAGACTGGCGTCGTAAACCACACCTTCGTGGCGAAGTGTTCGGCGAATACCGCCTTTTTTAATATCAAAAAAAGTTGCGGTGTAATCTGTCATGGCCAGTAAGGCAAATTGTCCGTTGCTGCTTAGGCTAATGTCTTTAATATCACCAGGAGCGTTCCACAAGCCTAAGCTTTCTCCTGTTTTACCATTCCATAATCCAATGGTGCGGTTATCTGTTGTTGCTACAAAATTACTTTCTGGTGAAAAACCACAACTAACCATATTGCTGAATTCATCAGCTTTATGATTCCAATTATACAAGCGATCAAGAGGTGTTATGCGCCAAAAGCTGCCGCCGTGATGAATAGAGCCAATAAAAGCAGAGTTTGCATTTTGGTTAATGCATAACGAATAAGCACCTTGTTTTGCCAGTTCGTCAAAATGATGTGGTTTAGTACCCGTATCACATGCGCTGATTAACAAACTTGTTGAAAGCACAGTACCTGTAAGCAATGATCGAACAAGCGAAGACATGATTATCCTTTTAGTTGGACTGAATCTAATGCTAAGTCACGATGAACGTTGTGCAGTTTTTCAATCAGCTGGTCTTCTAATTCAAAACGTTCGCTAAGTGTTTCGCCTAAATCTGATAAGTCTTTGCTGAGATCAGAAATTTTTTCTAGGCAATGCTCAGCGTTGTCGTATTTGTCGTTAAAATCAACGCACTGCTGGGTCATCTCTTCGAGGACAGGGATGGCTCTTTTGGCCAGTTCTAAACCGCCGTCGTCGTAGTGTTTGGCTTCGTCGAGCAGCTGTTGGTAAATTTCAAAATGACCTGCTGAGCAATAATCTATGAGGATTTGACAAAATGCTTGGATTTTTATGGATACAGGAGTTTCTCGCGGTGAAAACGGTTTTAAAGTATTAATGCCACAAAAAAGTACGATAACGTCTTGGCGTTCATTAAGCCAAGTATCAATTAGCTTATGTACTCCACCCCATCGCTCTTGTGCTGTTTTGCAACCTTCTAACATGGTCCCGATTCCTTATTTTCTTGATGTGTCGCGTTGTTAATAGCTCTCAATATAGTCAGCCTAGAGGGTGAGTTGCAAGCAAGATATTTCAATATATTTGCTTGCAAAGCTCCATTTCTATGCTTGTTGCATTTGGCGCGCTTTCCAAACCGTGAAAACACCATAAACCGACGCAATAGCAAAGCCAATAAAAAAGACCATTAACCAACCTGGCATAGAAAGCCCTGCAAAGTTCCACGAGACTTCAGCACAATCACCATTACCTCGCAGCAGCACGGTTATTATTTCCATAACAGGAAAGGCATCTAACATGTATTCGAGACTTGGGCCACATGATGGAACTTGGTCGACAGGCAAGTTTTGCAACCAGTTGTGGTGATAAGAAAGATAGACACCGAAAAAAGAAGATAGCAGTGTCCACACGGATGCAATTAGTAATGGCAGTGGGCGCTGCGCAAGAAAAAATCCGGCCAAGCAACCGATTGCCACCATAAAGGTTGCAACGCGTTGCATAATACAAAGAGGGCAAGGCTCCATATCCATTGCATATTCAAAATAATAAGCACCGCCTAATAGCGCGACACAGGTTAAAAACCCCAATAAGCTGAGCATTTTTAAGTTAATACGCATTCTTTATCCTTTTTTCTTTGTGGTTATGAATACTGATATATTCTATTCTATAAGTATCTATTTTAAATGTATTAAGATGTTGGAGTATTAAAAATGTTCAATTTTTTCTTACCGCTGGTCGGATTTATTTTAATAAGTCTCTCTAGCTATGGTGAGGATGCGGAAGTCAGCCAGCCTCAAACTAAGTATATCCACTTAACGCCCGCATTTGTGGTTAATTACGGCCATACAGGAAGAATGAAATATTTACGTACTGAAATTGCCTTAAAAGTGAGTGGTGGTGCTGCGGCCTCAGCCGTTTCTACTCATAGACCATACATCCGTAATAACTTGGTTTTTTTGTTAAGCGCGCAAGATGGTGAAGTTGTAAACTCAAGCTTGGGTAGAGAAAATTTACGTAAGACGGCTTTAGAGGAAGTAAGAGCGCTTATGACAGAGCTTGAAGGAAGCCCTTATGTGGATGATTTGTATTTTGAAAACTTTGTCGTGCAAAATTAAAGGGTATACGGATTTAATGGTTGATGGGGCACCTTCACCCCATCAATCTGATACCA
>OJEO01000088.1_pt1 | contig 49783 bp, 48 predicted proteins | sample 1593621 | NCBI WGS metagenome assembly OJEO01 (sample SAMN05416875, study PRJEB24817) | seawater metagenome | isolation source: Sea water | place: Canada:Atlantic | collected 2013-11
GATGTAGAGAGGTCTCGTGGGCTCGGAGATGTGTATAAGAGACAGTGCTCAGCCTTACCGGCCTGACCTTGAGTAAATACTTTAGGATGCTGTAATAACCATATTTCGTCTTGGCTTTGCTCACTTCGATTTAACGTGAAATGAAGCATCTTTTCGTGAGTTTGCAGGTAATCAAGTAGATTATTAGCACCCTCTTCACCAATAAAGTTATGGATAACAAGCGTTGAACAGCCCATCACATAACCATTTTGACGCATTCTAGCGAGGTTAATTCTATGTGCAACTCTTCTAACTGATCTTCACCTGTCGCGGTCATGTACAAGGTAACAGAACGAAACGTTCCTTTGGCACTGTCTTTACTGTGAACCTTGCTGATATCTAAGCTGGGGTCGTAACGACGCATCACTTCGATAACAATAGTTTCGTAACCAGCAATACACTGGCCAACTACCTTGATCGGGTAATTGTCGCAGGGAAATTCAATTTTAGGCGCATCAACAGGTACTGCTGTGCCTTTTGGTAAAGTACTTTTAATGGGCATTTTCATCATTACTTCCTGAGCCTAGCCTTCGCCACCAAATAATTTTATAAAGAACAGTTTAATACCATCCCACAACCGACTAAAGAAACTGGCTTCTTCAACGTTGCCCAGAGCAACCAGTTGACGCTCAGCCAACACTTCGCCATTTAAACGCACCGTTAATGACCCTAAACGATCACTTGTTTGCAAAGGCGCTTCAATAAATTCATTGGTCAACGTTTCAACTTCTAGCTGTTCTTTGGAGCCACGGGCAATGGTAATGAACATGTCTTGCTCAACACCAACTTCAAATTCGGTGTCTTCTCCGTACCATACTGGCAAGCTTTTAATACTCGCGCCCGCCTGATACAAGCGATGTGTTTCATAGTAACGGAAACCGTAAGTTAGTAGTTTTTGAGTTTCGGTAGCCCGTGCGTTTTCACTGTTTGTTCCCATCACAACAGCGATCAAACGCATGTCGTCACGAATTGCTGATGCCGTTAAACAAAAACCCGCTTCTTCAGTATGGCCTGTTTTTAAACCGTCAACACTGGGATCTCGCCACAACAATTTATTACGGTTAGGCTGACGAATTTTATTAAATTCAAAATACTTTTCTTTGTACAGCCCATAATATTCAGGATGTTCATTAATGATCGCTTGCGCTAGCAAAGCCATATCCAGAGAACTTGAATAGTGCCCTTCTGCTGGCCATCCGGTAGAGTTTTTAAATTGTGTATTATTCATACCCATGCGCTGTGCATGGCGGTTCATTAAATCAACAAAGGCATCCTCTGAGCCAGCAACGTATTCAGCTACGGCAACACTGGCGTCGTTACCCGACTGAATAATAATACCCTTAATTAAATCAATAAATGGCACATCGCGACCTTCACGAATAAACATTTTTGACCCGCCCATTTTCCAAGCTTTAATGCTAACCGGGACTGGGTCTTGTTCGCCTAAATTACCTAAAGCTAATTCGTGCGTCGCTAGGTAACTGGTCATCATTTTGGTCATGCTGGCCGGTGGTAATCGTTTATCAGCATTCTTTTGGACTAAAATTTCGCCACTTGCCGCATCCATTAATACATAAGCGGTTGCGTTTAATACCGGAGGCTTAGGGATAATAATGGATTCAGCCTGTACGCTGGTAACAAGCGCACTAGAAAAAATATAGGTTGCGGTAAAAACAGTCGCAATACGGTTCTTCAAAATCTGACGTATGTTCATAAGGGTATAATTTAATAATGTATCGGTGAATTAAGTGTTAATCATTAGCCTATTGTAACAGTTCAAGCGTCTTTGTGCTAAATCTGATCAGCTGATGATTGCCTTGCTTTAGCGTTTAAATACGCAAACAAAAGCAACTTTTTACAGCTGATGTTCGGCTAAAATAAGCGGCGCAGGTAACTGTTGCTCGGCTAAAATCTGATTAACTTTTTCTGTTTCAAAGCCATCGGGTACGGGGCCAATTCTTACTCGGTATAATTTTTTAAGCGAATCATGAACAATGTTAACAGGCCATGACTGCAGTTGTTGCAGTTTACTTTTGAGTGCATTAGCCGAATCTGCATTACTTAAAGCAGATACTTGCAGCCATTTTTCAGGGCCGGTATGGGGTGTTGACAGAACTTCCATTAACACTTCAGCCGTTCCCATTTTGTGAATGCCTAGCTTAACAGCCGCTGCATAAGAAAGATCAATGATTCGCCCTTGATGAAACGGCCCACGGTCATTAACGCGTACAATCACTGATTCATTATTATCTTTACGAGTCACTTTTACGTAACTCGGCAAAGGCAAACTTTTATGTGCAGCGGTCATTTGATACACGTCGTAAATTTCACCATTTGAGGTTGCGTGGCCATGAAATTTCATACCGTACCAAGAGGCTAACCCTTCTTGTACAGAACCCACCGCACGATTTTGAACCCTGTATTCTTTGCCCCAAACAGTATATCGCTTAGGGTTTCCCATAGCGCTTAATGGTTCTGGCTTAACTTGAGCGTCAACTAATACCGATGGATCTAAAATTGGATTGGGCACAAAATCTTGAGCGTGCTGATAACGACTGGTGCTGCAGCCGGTTAAATAAGTAGAGGCGATAACTAAAAGGCTGATCACTAAGATCAGCCTTTTGTTTACCGAGATAGAAATAGTATTTTCAACAACATTGTTTTGCGTATGTGTTTGCATATATGGGTGCATGGTAGCGCTATTTAAATTCTTGGCTTAATTGATAAACAGCCATCGCATACATGCGACTGTGATTGTATCGAGTGATCACATAAAAGTTATGATTACCCAGCCAGAACTCTGCACCGTTTTCGCCAATAAGCTTCACCAGCGTAGCGCTGGCATCGTCAGCAATGTCTTGAGTTGGCGAAACACCTAAAGCTTTCAACTCACCAGCATTCCACTTTGGTTTTAAGCGATCGTTAACGGCATCTTGGTATTTATCACCACTTACGCGCACGCGCTGCGTAACAGGCTCACCATTTTTCCAGCCATGGCGTTTAAAATAATTGGCTACGCTGCCAATGGCATCGGCTTTATTGGTCCACAGGTCTTTTTTACCGTCGCCATCGTAATCAATAGCATAATAACGATAACTGCTAGGAATAAACTGGCCGTAACCCATTGCTCCCGCATAAGAACCTTTTACGCTTCCGGGGTCGACTTCTTGCTCTTGGCTCATAACAAAAAATTCTTTCAACTCACGCCAAAACAATGACCGTTTTGGATAATCAAACGCTAAGGTCGATAAAGAATCAAGCACACGGTAACTGCCTTGACGCTGGCCATAGTAAGTTTCAACACCAATAATTGAGGTGATTATTTCTTTTGGCACGCCAAATTCTTTTTCTGCTTTTGCTAACAACTCGGCATTATCTTGAAGAAATTGCTTACCTTGTTCGATGCGTTTTTCTGTTAGGAAAATCTTACGGTAATCAGCCCAGGTGAGTCTTTTTTCTGCCGGACGCGCAATTGCCTCTAATACCGACTCCAGCCGATTTGACTGTTCTAACCAAGCTTTGGTTTGCGCCGGCTTAATGCCGTGCTCAGCTTCTAACTCACTGGCGAATTCGTTGAAACGTGGGTGCTCTGCATAGCTGGCGTTTACGTTATAACTTGCCATGAGTGAACAGCTTGCTAACAATATGGCTAGTCCACTTTTTTTGCTTGTTTGCTTTACTGCTTTGTTAAAAAAATTAATCACTTTTTTATCCCTAAATATTGTTCCGAAGACTTTTCTCAATGCCGTTCTCAATCACTACTTCAATCGCTACTTCAATCGCTACTTTAATCGCTTATTGCAATCACAAAAATATACTTAATCGGGTTGTTTAAGTAGCTTATTTAATCGTGTCGATTAATAAGCTACTTAGCTATTGGTTTTACCCTTCTTTTCACTTCGCTGCTTCTTTATTTACGATTTATGCTTGTGTGTATGCATCGACATCATGACACCAAAACCTGCCAGCAAACTAACGACCGATGTTCCACCCCAGCTTACCAGAGGCAAAGGCACTCCGACCACCGGTAACAACCCACTCACCATGCCAATATTTACAAAGACGTAAATAAAGAAAGTCACTATTAAACTGCCCGACAATAAACGACCAAACATTGATTTGCAGGAAGAAGCCATATAAAGACCGCGTATCACGATTAAAAAATACAGCACCAGTAATGAGACAACACCAATCAAGCCAAGTTCTTCGGCCAATACCGCAATAATGAAATCGGTGTGGCTTTCTGGTAGAAACTCTAATTGCGATTGAGTTCCCTGCAACCATCCTTTTCCTTCTACGCCACCAGAGCCAATCGCCGTTTTTGATTGAATAATGTTCCAACCTGAACCCAGCGGGTCACTTTCGGGGTTTAGAAACGTTAGCACTCGCTGTTTTTGGTAGCTGTGCATCACAAAAAACCACATTAATGGCGCAGTAGCGGCGACGATGCTGATCATCGAGAAAATTAACCACCAAGGCATGCCAGCAAAAAACAACACCAGTATGCCAGATGTGCCAATTAAAATTGACGTACCCAAATCCGGCTGTTTTAAAATCAATACCAAAGGAATGGCAATTAATAGCATGGCTTTTGCTAAGGTAATTAATTTAGGCGGCGTTGTTTTAGAAGCCATGTACCAAGCAATTAACAATGGCAGGGCCAACTTCATTAATTCGGAAGGTTGAAACCTAGGTAATCCGGGTATGGCTAACCAACGTTGCGCGCCTTTGCCCGATACCCCCAACACCAATACGCCAATCAAGGCCAATACTCCTACAGCATAAGCCCAAGGAGCGAGTGCCTGATAAATACGCGGCGGTATTTGTGCGGCAAATAACAAGACAGCAAAGCCAATTAAATAGTGCATCCCTTGTTTTTGTACCATTGGCCAACCCTGTGCGCTGGCACTCGCGCTGTACAAAATTAGCAAACCACTGCCACACAAAAGTAGCAGCAATAACAGCAGGGTTAAATCGATATGAATACGGGCAAATAGCGCCTTGCTGCGTTGAAAACCATGTTGCTCTGCATCACGATTCATTTGGTGACTAAAATCTGTACTCGCCATTAACCTTGCGCCCCTGACAAATATTCTTGCATCACCGCTTTCGCTACCGGACCTGCTGTGCGGCCAGCCGACTCACCGTTTTCTACAATAACAGCAATTGCAATGGCAGGATTTTCTATGGGCGCAAATGCAATAAATAATGCATGGTCTCTATTTCGCTCGGCCATGGTTTCTGAATCATATTCTTCGTCTTGGCCAATACTCACTACTTGTGAGGTTCCGGTTTTGGCTGCCATTCTAAAATTGAGGTTGTAACGCAAAGCTCTGCCGGTGCCTTTTGCCCCGATGATAACGTCTTCCATAGCTCGGAACATTTTGTCCCAATCTTTGGGGTCTTTTAACACCAAATTTTCAAGGGTTTTGGTGACTTCGATCTCGGCTTCCCCGCCGATACTTTCCATTAATCGCGGCGTATGCCATTCACCTTTAGCCGCTAACATTGCGGTTGCAGTGGCTAACTGCAGCGGTGTTGCCAACATAAAGCCTTGGCCAATGCCCAGATTCAAAGTATCGCCGGCGTACCATGAACGACCACGATGGTCACGCTTCCATTGTCGGTCAGGTAACAAACCGGGCAAGGCATTAGGCACATCAAAAGCCATGTTTTGACCAAAACCAAACTTTGCTAAAAACGGGGAAATTCTATCGATACTGGTTTTAAAAGCGGCGTCATAAAAATAAGTGTCGCATGATTCCACCATGGCCTCGTGCATATCAACATGACCATGGCCAGTACGCTTCCAGTCGCGATAAAGGCGATCGTCGTTTTCTAGTTGATACCAACCTTTGTCATCAATTTTTTGCTCCCAAGTCACTACTTTAGCGTCTAAAAAAGCCAAGCCTAAAAAAGGCTTTAGTGTCGATGCAGGAGGATACTGACCCCGTATTGCACGATTAAACAAAGGTAAATCAGGATTTTTTCGCAACCCCGAATACTCACCATGAGAAATACCGGTAACAAACGAGTTAGGATCGTAACTGGGGTTACTGTATTGAGCTAATATGCCACCGGTAGCCACATCGATAGCAACTACAGCCCCGCGAAAATCTCCCATGGCTTTGGCTGAGGCTCTTTGTAAGCGTTGATCTAAGTGCAGCACTAAGTTTTTCCCAGGCACTGGATCTTGCTGCTCTATAACTCTTAATATACGACCACGAACATTGGCTTCAACTTTTTGATAACCCACTTCACCGTGTAAAGCATCTTCATAACGGCGCTCAACCCCTAATTTACCAATGTGCTTGGTTGCGCTGTACTGTTTTTTGTCTAATCGCTGCACTTCTCTTTCGTTTATACGTCCAACGTACCCCAGTGCATGCACTGAAATTTCGCCTTCGGGGTAGTGTCGAATTAAGCGGGCTTCTACGTCTATGCCGGGCAAGTAATAGCGATTAACCATCACTTTGGCAATTTCATTTTCTTCTAGCTGATATTTAATAACCACAGGTTCAAAAGGACGACGGCGATATTTAAGGCGCTTGCGAAATTGCTCTTCGTCGCGCTCACTGATGTCGATTAAGGTTTTTAAATAATCTAGGGTAGCGTCTACATCTTTAACGCGTTCTTTTACTAAAGTTAAGCTGTGGCTTGGAACATTTTCTGCGAGCAAGATGCCGTTACGATCAAAAATGAGGCCTCTGTTAGGAGCGATGGGTCTTAGTTGAATGCGGTTGTTTTCAGACAGATCTTGATATTTTTGATGCTCTACAATTTGCAGAAATGCAATGCGTGCGCCTAAAACAGACAGTAGTACAAAGACAAAAATCGTCATGAAGATGGCACGACCACGAAATAACCGTTGCTCTGCCTTTTTATCTCTAAACGAATTCCCTAACATTCAATGACTCTCGCTTAGCGGTTGCTCTTGTTATTATTTTTTCGGTTACGAAAGGTAAGGTTATTTATGATATGGGTGACCTTGCAGTATTGTCCAAGCACGGTACACCTGTTCGGCCATAACGATGCGCACTAGTGGATGCGGTAAAGTTAAGTTAGATAACGACCAACGTTGGTTAGCGCGGGCCATTACTTCATCACTCATGCCATCGGGACCACCAATTAACAAGCAGATGTCTTTACCATCCATGCGCCAACTAGCCAGCTGTTCACTTAACTGCTCGGTACTCCAAGGCTTGCCTTTAACGTCTAAAGCAACCACCCACTCTTGTGGTTTGATTGCTTTAAGTAGTATTTCACCTTCTTGCTGTTTTACTTTCGCGACAGAGGTACTTTTACCTCGATGACCACTGGCAAGCTCTACCAGTTCTAAACTGCAATCCATAGGCAGTCGCTTGGCATATTCTTTATAGCCTTGCTCTACCCAAGATGGCATTTTTTGGCCAACCGCTAACAAACGCAATTTCATAGTGTTTTTTCGTGTATATCTAGATTATTCAGTGTCTTGAGACGCGTCATTTTGCTCTGCGCTAGGTTCGCCCCACAGGCGCTCTAGATCGTAAAAATTACGTGCTTGCTCTGTCATCACATGAACAATAACGTCACCTAAATCTAATAACATCCAATCGGATGAATCGCGGCCTTCAGCACCGAGAGGTTTTAGACCTTTCGCTTTTGCTTCTGCAGACGCGTTATCACAAACGGCTTGGGCGTGTTTTTTAGACGTGCCGGTCGCTAAGATCATGTAATCAGTTACCGACGTGCGGCCTTGTACATCAATCACAGTGATGTCTTTAGCTTTCATGTCTTCTAGGGCATTGATAACTAATTGTTTAATTTCTTCAGTTTGCATTGAGTCTTCGCTATCGCTTTCAGTCAAGTTTATAAAGTTGGTTTTCTGCTATGTAATTTAAGACCACGCCTGGGGTTAATAATTGCGCCCCAAGGTCTTGCGCTAACAAGCTACGCAAATACGTTGCAGATACGTCTAATAAGCGCCAGTTTAGGCGAATTAGCTTTCCGTTGCTGCATTCTAACAAATTATCCAGCTCTGTGGCGTGTTGTTTCAGCCATTGACCTTGTAATGTCGTGTCTAGGAACTGATTTTCGTGACCTCGGTTGATAATTACGAGGTTTGCTAGGCCTAAAAACTCATCGACTCGATGCCATTGATGGACAAATTCCCATGCATCATCACCAATCACCCAGCTGAGATTGGTATTGCTAGACAACTGCTGTCGCAACAGTTCTAGCGTTGCCACACTGTAACTGGGTTGATCACGTTTGAGTTCTATATCATCGGCGATGATGCCCGCCATACCTTGCTGCGCCAGCTGTTTGCAAGCCAACCGCACCATGGCGAGTCGATGCTCAGCACTGGCTTTGGGTTGCTCTCGATGTGGCGGGACATTGTTGGGTATTAAACGCACTTCATCAAAACCTGCCAGACGCAATTCTACTGCCATTCGTAAATGACCGATGTGAATGGGGTCAAAGGTGCCGCCTAATATCGCAATGTGTTTGGTCATAGTCTACTTAGTAGTGAAGTTAATACATTTAAGAGTTATAAGTTGGAGTTAGATTCATTATTAGGTGTTTGTGTAGCAAATATGCGAGGCATGGATGCCGAACCTAAGGCTACAGGGACTAAACTGCAGGAGCAAGATTTGCACAGCTTGCTGCCCGCAGGGTGAGATACATGGATGTATCGAGTAAGTATTCACGCCGTTTTGCGGAATAAATACCTAATCATGAATCGATTTATAAACCCAAAATGTCGAATTCTCTACTTACGGATTTCACCGTCACCCAGTACTACGTACTTCTGAGATGTTAAGCCATCAAGGCCAACGGGGCCACGAGCGTGAATTTTATCGGTAGAAATACCAATTTCAGCACCTAAGCCATATTCAAAACCATCAGCAAAACGCGTTGACGCATTAATCATCACCGAGCTTGAATCCACTTCAACTAAAAAACGACGCGATTTGGTATAGTTTTCACTAACAATGGTATCGGTATGATGAGAACCATGGGTATTAATATGGTCAATCGCTTCATCCAAATCAGTAACAATCTTAATCGCTAAAATAGGCGCTAAATATTCTGTATCCCAATCTTCTGCTGTAGCAGCAACCGCTGTGGATAAGATTTCCATGGTCTTTTCACAACCACGCAACTCAACACCCAGCGACGAATACGCTGATTCTAAATCGGGTAAAATTTTTGCAGCAATATTTTCATGAACCAATAAAGTCTCCATGGTATTGCAAGTGCCATAACGATGAGTCTTTGAGTTGATTGCGATGTTGGTCGCTTTTGCTAAATCTGCTTGCTCATCAATGTAAACGTGGCAAATACCATCAAGGTGTTTAATCACCGTCACTTTAGCATCACGGCTGATGCGCTCAATTAAGCCCTTGCCGCCACGAGGAACGATAACGTCAACGTATTCTGGCATGGTGATTAACTCGCCCACGGCTGCACGGTCGGTGGTTTCAACAACCTGCACCGCTTGTGCGGGTAAACCTGCGTCTTGCAAACCCTTGGCAATGCACAAAGCCAACGCTTGGTTCGATTCAATCGCTTCTGAACCGCCACGCAAGATGGTTGCGTTGCCCGACTTTAAGCACAAGCTCGCGGCTTCAATGGTTACATTTGGACGCGATTCATAAATAATACCGATAACGCCTAATGGCACGCGCATCTTTCCTACCTGAATACCGCTTGGGCGATAATTCAAATCGGTAATGCCCCCCACTGGGTCAGCCAAACCTGCTACCTGCTTTAAGCCTTCTAGCATGGTATCAATGCGATCATCGGTTAGCTCAAGGCGATCTAACAATGCGGTGTCTAAGCCATTTTTTTCACCGCGCGCCATGTCTTTGGCATTAGCTTCTTTTAGAGCATCACGGCTGGCTTCAATCTGCTGAGCAATGTTCAATAATGCTTGGTTTTTAATCCCCGTTGTCGCACGGGCCATTGCTCGAGACGCTTGGCGCGCTTGCTGACCTAGGGTTTGCATATATTGTTGAATTTCCATCATCGTTCTCTTGGCATGTGGACTGGATTTAAAGCAATTAATGGGCATTAGTATACAGACTAGAAATGCTTTGTTCATCCACTCTATTTGCAACTATCAGCCAATTAACACTACACTTAGACAATCAAACTTTACAAGTACCCTGCCTTTTATGGAAAAGCCCGCTTTTCAACACGTTGTTATCATGCAAGTTAAAGTCGTTTACTGCTTATTAGCGGCTTTTGCGTTAAGTATTATTGCGCTGTTAGATTATTTAAAAGAAGAAAAATTATTTGCGTTAGTGGCGGCAAGTTTCAGTGCTTTACTGATTGTTTATGCTGGCTATTTATTACTGCGTCGAAAAAAACGCACGCCACCTTATGTTGAATGGGGTTTAACCATTCTATTAGGTGTTTTTACTATTTTTGGCATGCAGCAAGAAACCTTTGTGGTGCAGTGGGTGTATTTCTTTCCGATATATGTTTTTTTCTTATTCCCCTTCCATATTGCCAACTACATCACCCTGACTTATAGCGCCATAATTTTTTGGGTTGTTTTAAATAACTTTGATAACTACGTTCGCCTGCAATTATTATTTACCTACGTTGCTTGCTATGCGTTTTCTTTGGTGTACGCACTGGTTAACGAACGCAGTAATATGATGCTGTTTAAACTGATTAATACCGACCCGTTAACCAAAGTTTATAACGAGCATCAATTTCATCACAATATGAACAAAGAAATCACCCGTGCCGACCGTCAGCGTACCGGCTTAGTGCTAATTTCTATTCGCTTACCAGCTTCTTGGCACGAACTTAAAACCGATGAATTTGAGAACCGTATTGCCAATGCTGGCCACCGGTTGCAGTCTACTATTCGTGAATTTGATACCTGTTACCGCTTAGATAATGACGATTTTGTGGTGATGCTACCCAACAGCACAGCAGAAGATGGCGAAATTTTATGCGCCGAACTACTGACTCGAATCAGCAAAAGCAGACACATCACACACAATAAGTTTTTGATTAAAACAGCAACTTATCGCCCAGAAGATGACAGCTACAGTTTATTGAAACGCGTAACCTCGTTGTTAGAGGAATCTAAATAATGCAACAGCAACAATTAACCCTGCGCATTCAAATTATTTTATACGTTTTAGCAGCGCTGGCGATTTGTATTTTGATGATTGATCAATACCGCCAAGGGCTTTATTCACTCGTGCTTTCTAGCGCTATTGGTGTCCCAGCGTTCTTATTTAGTGCAGTATTTATTTACATTAATCGTGACCATACGCCGTCAGTTTGGGTGCACCATGTACTGATTATTTTACTGGCAGTGTTGGCTTTATATCAGCTGCCTAATTACCCAACATTAATGACGCATTATTTATATGCGCTGCCGCTGTTTAGCTTTTTTTGTTTACCCATTTTAAACGCCACTATTATTAATTTATTTGTGGTTTTGGTGACCTCGTTAATGATGTGGTCAGCACTAGGGTGGCAAGAAGGTTTAAGGTCGGGGGTTAATTATTCTTTATTTTTAGGTTCAGCTTGGTGCTATGCCTATTTAACGCAGATTAAACGCAGCTCGTTACGTCGTTTAGCACTGACCGACCAAGTGAGCGGCGCTTATAACAAGCGTCACTTTTACCATACTCTTGATCGTGAAATCAGTCGCAGTGAAAATTCCAACGACCCGATTAGTTTGATTGCGTTAACCATTGATGAGTATCACCAGATGCTCGACATTCATGGGAGGCGTTCTGTTGAAGGATTCTTACCGGTATTTACCGAACAGGCTCGAGATTTAATTCGTGCAGGTGATGAAATATTTCGCTTGGAAGAAGATTTGTTTATTCTACTGCTTCCACACTGCCCCAATGATGGCGCGATCGTGCTAATGGAACGAATTAAGCGTAATTTACAGCAGCAGTCTTGGGAGCCCATTCCAGAGCTCAGTTTATCGACCAGTGCCGCAACTTGGACAACGGGAGAAACTGCGCAAGAATTACAAAAACGCTTGTTGCAAAGTTTAACCAAACAACAGAAAACGACACTGCAAATCGCGGCGTTTTCTGAGCAGTAGCCCTGTTTAACAGGGCTTATACAGCCGCCTTACAAGTTCGTATTAAAATCAGCTATCGGCAACAACCAGACGCACCAAACTTGGGCGCGAACTGGTGGGCATGTCGAGTGCTTGGTAATAATCTTCTGGTGCCGTAACCGACACTTGAGCAAAGCCATCCTCTAAAAAACCTTGCTGCATTGTTTCGTTAGAATTGTAGTGCAGCGGGTATTCACCTTGAGTGAAGAAACCCACCACTTTTTGGGCAATTTTTACGTACCTATAAGAAGGATGCTGTTCTAGCTGCGGATACACTTCGGTGACATAGCGCGCCTGAGGAAATTGTTTCATAGCAAGCGCCATACGTGACCAGACTTTACGAATGGTGGGCAAATCAAAATAATTCACTAAGCCTTCGGTAATAATTAATGTTTTCTTGGTGTTATCCAAACTTGATAACAAGGCTTCTATTGATAATGAGCCACTCTCGTCCAAAATATTGCACGACTGTGTTACATGCCCCGTTGGGCGACCCAGTTTATCTAATAGTTCTGCTTTGCGCACCGACATACCGGGCAAATCCCCTTCTACATAATGCACATGCGGATGAGCTTGTTTAACCAAATAACCTCGCGAAGATAACCCTGCGGCCAGCTCAACAACTTGCTCGTAACCGTCGGCAATGGCCTGCTCAACCAAGTGATCCAGTACATAATGTCGTTGTAGCAAAAAGGTGTCGATACTGGCACCGACCATTATTTGCATAAAAGCATTCATTGGTTTTAATGCCCAATATGCGGCGCGCCCCATCGGGGTGACGAACTGCTTATGAGATAATCCGTTGTTGTACCAAATATAACCGGTGTAATGGGCACTGATGCTTATGCGTGAAGTATCGGTGGCCGAATCAATTTCGTTGATCTGTTCCATGGTATTAAATCCATTGCGCTAGGCGCTTATTTTTATTCTTATTTAATGTTCATGCGCTATTACTAGCTATTACTAATAGCGCTGTTGTATCTTTTTTAAGCCTACTTAGGCAACGAAACTTTTAAGCGCTGTTCGTTGCCTGCTTTGTCAGTAATGTGCAGGGTGAGTGGGCCTTGCACAGCACTGTTTATAACGGCACTGTTTATAACGGCTTGAGTAGCATCAGATATAACTACTTTAAAGTGGCTGGCATAAATAAAATCACCGAGCCAGCGATTACCACCAGCATCTTGCAACCATATTGAATCAACTCCCATTCCATCGTCAAATGCCATGCCGGTTAATTCATAACGAGAGCCTGCTGCTTCTGCAGAATCAACCAGCTGCCAGCGCACATTTTCCAATACCGGTTTAAGTGAATCTGGAAAGCTCAAAGGATTGGCCACGTCGGTATCCGCAGAAATTTCTGCACGATTGCTGTAACCATCGCCGTCACGATCAGTATCGCTATTATCGCCAATGCCGTCGCCATCTAAATCCGCCCATTCACTGCTATCGCTGGCAAATAAATCAACATCGTTGGCTTTACCATCGCCGTCTTTATCATCGTCCAACGCATCGGGAATGCCATCTTTATCCATGTCTGCAGGTGTTGATTGAGCATCACTGGGATCAAAGTCTAACGCTAATTCGTATTCATTACTGATGCGGTCGCCATCACGATCAGGATCACTATTATCACCAATGCCGTCACCATCCATATCTGTCCATTCGCTGGCATCATTGGGAAAAGCATCCTCTGCATTGACCACGTTATCGCCGTCACGATCATCATCAAGGGCATCAGGAACGCCATCACCATCGATGTCTGATGGCACAGAAGCGGCATTTTTGGGGTCAAAACCAAGCTCAATTTCAAAGGCATTACTCATGCGATCGCCGTCGATGTCTAGATCAGAATTATCGCCACGACCGTCAGCGTCCATATCGTTCCATTCTAATACATCGTCTGGAAAGGCATCTTGATCATTCACATAACCGTCGCCGTCCCGGTCGGTATCTAATGCATCAGGAATGCCATCGCCATCGCGATCATCGGGCTTACTGCTAGGGTCTAGGTCGTTAGTACCGAGCTGTGTTTCATACAGATTGCTAATGCCATCACCGTCGCGATCTAAATCTGAATTGTCACCCACGCCATCACCGTCGGTATCAAACCATTCCTCTTTATTTAACGGGAAAACGTCGAGTGCGTTAGGTATTGAATCGCCATCTATATCAGCATCGAGCTTGTCTGGAATCCCATCTTTATCGAGGTCAGAAGGGACACTTGCCGCTGAGTCTGGATCAAAACCAAGACGCTGCTCATACTTATTGCTAATTCCGTCGCCATCACGGTCATCATCGGCGTTATCACCAATGCCATCACCGTCTAAATCTGCCCAATCTTGGTTATTAAGCGGGAATACATCAACCTCGTTTAAGTAGCCATCGTTATCCATGTCGTCATCTAACACATCAACAATGCCATCTTTATCGAAGTCTGCAGGCACACTATTAACATCACGTTCATCGCTGCCGGCTGCCTGTTCAGACACATTAGAATAGCCGTCATTATCGAGATCGGGGTCGGTATTATCACCAATACCATCACCGTCTAAATCACTCCACTCTTGAGGATTATCGGGGAAAAGGTCTTGTTTATTTTCAACGCCGTCTCCGTCTCGATCGGTATCAAAAGCATCCGGCATAGCGTCGTTATCGCTGTCTTTTGGCACACTGTTAGGGTCCAGCGGATCGGTGCCTAAATGATATTCAAACACATTGGCAATACCGTCACCATCAGCGTCTTGATCACGACTATCGGGAATGCCATCGCCATCTATGTCTGAATAATCTCTCGGATCGTCTGGAAACGCATCGTCAGCATTGGCAACACCATCTCCATCGCGATCATCGTCTAATTGATCTGGGATACCGTCTTGATCAAAGTCTTTAGGTTTACTGCTCGCCGAGCTTGGGTCATAACCTAATTGCTGTTCTTGCTCGTTGCTGTAGCCGTCGCCATCAATATCGTCATCGCGGTTATCGCCAATGCCATCGTTGTCTAAATCGTGCCATTCAGAAGCATCTAAGGGGAAGGCATCTTGGCTATTGTTATAGCCGTCGTTATCCATATCTGCGTCAAGAACATCAGGAATGCCATCTTTATCTTGGTCTTCTGGCGTATCACGAGGGTCATCAATAGCAAAACCTAGTTGCGCTTCGTATTCATTGCTGATGCGATCGCCATCAATATCTTTGTCGAATTGATCGGCTACACCGTCGCCATCGGTATCTTTAGCTGCCTTAGCGTCTCTAGGAAAATGGTCTTCTTTATCTACAATACCGTCACCGTCTTGGTCGGCATCAATGGAATCGGGAATACCGTCGTTATCCATGTCATATTGATCGGGGACGTTAGGATCTGAACCAGTGGCGGTTTCAAAAAAATTAGACAGTCCATCGCCATCTCGATCGGTATCAATGCTGTCGGCAATGCCGTCGTTATCCATATCGTCGATTGCAGCAGACACAAGCGTGCTGCTGAGCGCTAAAATAAAAGCGCTTCCTAATAAAACCAAATGCGGTGACTTCATAATTATTATCTTTATAAGCTGAGTCAGTATTTTTTATAATGTGCAGTGGTGCAGCGTGTTATAATAAACACGCTTTATTCTTTATTCACAGCCTGAATTTATAAGCTGAATTTACAAGGCCTTATTATCACATTTAATAATGCGGGCTCTGGAATCTACTAAAATTCCAGCAACCGATGGTGTTTTATCGGCACGCATTAATAAACTGCCACCGGAACAAAAAGCTGTTTTACCCGAAGACTTGGAAGAGGTTTTTACATCGTAACCCGGTTTTAAGGTCAATAATTTAAACTCTTCTATAGTTGCTGACTCCACTTCACGTGAATGACGCAAATATCCATAATATTCTAACGACAATACCGTAACAATAATGCCTGCGGTTAAGCCCATGATGATGTGTTTCACTTTATCGCCATCTTTTGATACGCGCTTTTCTACTCTGCTCATGCTTTTTCCAAAGATAATTAGTGTTTATGTGGGTTTAATTTTTTAACTGCTTATTAACTGCTTATTAACTGCTTATTAACTGCTTATTAACTGCAGCCTTACTGTATCTTTAATAATACAACATACCTTAGTTAGCTGGCTTTTCGCCCCAACGTGGCAATAACGTGTGCTCGATATTCAGTTGATTTAAAATACGTGCCACCACAAAATCAACCAAATCGGCAATGTTTTCTGGCTGATGGTAGAAGCCAGGACTGGCCGGCAAAATAACCGCTCCCATTTGGCTTAACGTCAGCATGTTTTGCAAATGCAAAGTCGAAAATGGCGTTTCTCTGGGCACTAAAATTAATTGACGACGTTCTTTTAACGCCACATCAGCTGCGCGCTCTACCAAGTTATTACTAGCACCTGTTGCCACTGCCGATAACGTACCTGTGCTGCAGGGGCAAATAACCATCGCGCCATTACGCCCAGAGCCGGACGCCCATGGCGACATCCAGTCTTCTCGGCCATACACTTTTAATTGCTGCTCATCAGCTTTAAATAATTCACGCAAATATTCTGCTTGGCCACGAACCTGTCCAGGAATTTTATATTCTGTTTCAGTGGCCATAACCAGCTGTGCTGCTTTTGAAATAATTACCGATACAGTACAACCGCTTTTTAACAATACTTCTATTAAGCGCATGGCATAAGGTGAACCAGACGCACCGGTAATAGCGACACACACATTAGCGGTTTGTTTATGTTGCGTTGAAGTTGTCACCTTTAACCCTCTTGTTAGGCCGCTTTTAAATTTAACGGCTTTTAATTTAACTGTTTTTTAACTTAACTGCTCTTTAGCTTAACTGCTCTATCTGAACCGCTAAGTATTGTGCTTTTAACTGGCTCAACAAGGAGCGATGTAAACCTGAAAAACTGCCATTAGACATTATAACCACATCATCACCGGCTTGAATTTCGGCCAACAAATGTTTTTCTAACTCTTCTATGCTATGGCAAACAGTTTGCTGCGGCATTTCGGCAACGGCTTCTGTCAGCGACCATGATAAGCCTTCTGGAGCCAACCAAAAAGTGCTATCAGCATCGGCAACACTGGCCGCTAAGGCTTCTTTATGCTCACCCATTTTCATGGTGTTGGATCTAGGCTCTAATACCGCGAGCAATCGACCTTGGCGTTTTTCGACAATGCCTTTTGCGCGCGCACCTGCAAGCGTTAACTTAATGGCCGTAGGGTGGTGAGCAAAGTCGTCATATAGTCGAATGCCATTAACCTCGCCCACCAGCTCCATACGTCGTTTAACCGATTGAAACTCTGCTAACGCCGCTGCCGCAGTTTTGGGCTCAACGCCTACATGGCGCGCAGCAACAATGGCAGCCAAAGCATTCGCCATATTGTGCTCGCCACTTAACTGCCAAGTCACAGTAGCCACTGTTTCACTGTGATGCAAAACGTTAAACTGACTGCAGTCGCCCAATATTGCTTCGGTCATCCAACCGCCAGCATGATTCAATAAGGCCTGATCGCTCCAGCAACCCTGCCCAATCACTCTTTGTAAGGCGCTATTATCTACGGGGTAAATGATTAACCCTGTCGCAGGTACCGTTCGTACAAGATGATGGAATTGACGTTCAATCGCGGCTAAATCATCAAAGATATCAGCGTGATCAAATTCTAAATTATTCATCACCAAGGTTCTGGGATGATAATGAATAAATTTCGAGCGCTTATCAAAAAAAGCGGTATCGTATTCATCGGCTTCAATGATGAAAAAATTGGAATCTGTCAGGCGCGCCGACGTTGAGAAGTTTTCTGGTACGCCACCAATTAAGTAACTCGGGTTCATACCTGCGTAGTCTAAAATCCAAGCCAACATGCTGGATGTGGTTGTTTTACCGTGAGTGCCGGCAACCGCCATTACCCATTTATCGGCGAGTAAGTACTTACCCATCCAATCTGGGCCAGAAAGATAAGGCAAGCCGCGATCAAGTACGTATTCCACCGCAGGGTTACCTCGACTCATGGCGTTACCAATAATCACATAATCTGGTGCGGGCTCTAACTGGCTGGGATCAAAACCAGCGATGACCTCGATACCCGCTTGTGCCAGTTGATCACTCATCGGCGGATAAATGCCCTGATCGGATCCGGTGACTTTGTGACCCTGAGCTTTTGCCAATTGCGCTAGGCTGCCCATAAAGGTGCCACAGATACCTAAAATATGAAGATGCATAGTCGATTACCACTAAAATCGTATGGCGCTAGTGTACTTGCTCTTGCCCCGCCAAGCCACACCTTCACAAGGCCTGCCATTTGTTGCGCATTTGTTACTGGCAGCCATTGTGCAAACTTTAGGCATTCAAACTGAGGGGATTTTCAGGTAAGATGCAGCACTTTTTTATTTTGTCCTTCATCATATTCGAGACTCAGATATGCAATCTTTGCCTTCTTTTCTGCAAGCCCACAATACGCCTAGCGATATTGCCGCCATCCTTAATGGTCTTATGACTTCTTGCGTTGATATTTCAGCGAAACTTCAACAAGGAGCATTGGCAGGTATTTTAGGCTGTGCCGGTGAAGAGAATATTCAAGGTGAAACGCAAAAGAAGCTGGATGTTATTTCTAACGACATTATTAAACATCAGCTAGCCGGCATGAGCATGGTAAAAGGCATGGCCAGTGAAGAAGAAGACTTCCCGGTTGCTTGCAACGAAGATGGCGAGTATTTGGTATTATTCGATCCTTTAGACGGCTCTTCAAATATCGATGTAAACGTAACTGTTGGCACCATTTTTTCTATTTTAAAAACCAATAAAGATGTCGATGCGTCTAAAGCAGATGCTTATTTACAAGCCGGTACCGAGCAAGTATCTGCAGGTTATGTTTTATATGGGCCATCGACTATCTTAATGTTAACCACTGGCCAGGGTGTGCATTCTTTTGCCATGGACCCTGCAACGGGTGAGTTTTTGTTGATGCGCGAAAACGTGCAAATTCCAACTCAAACTCAAGAATTTGCCATTAATATGTCAAACCAGCGTTTTTGGTTACCTGAAATGCAAAACTACGTTGCCGATTTATTGCAAGGTGAAGAAGGCCCACTAGGTAAGCGTTATAATATGCGCTGGGTTGCAGCTATGGTTGCAGAAGTTCACCGTATTCTTACTCGTGGCGGTATTTTTATGTACCCTTACGATAACCGCGATCCTTCTAAGCCGGGTAAACTGCGTTTAATGTATGAAGGCAATCCAATGAGCATGTTAATCGAACAAGCCGGTGGTAAAGCCAGCACCGCTTTCGATCCAATTATGGAAGTTACCCCAACCGACATTCACCAGCGTGTATCTGTGGTAATGGGCTCTGCCGATGAAGTCGATACCGCCATGGCTTACCACAAAAAATAAGCCTTACCAGTTTAAAGCATAAAAAACGGAGCTTAAGCTCCGTTTTTTATGCTGCATTGAAAATTAAGAGGAAGTTAATAGAAAATTGTCAGAAAGTTAAAACACGATAGTTTTATTACCGTGCAGTAACACTCGATCCTCTACATGACTGCGAACGCCACGAGCCAAAACTCGTTTCTCTACGTCTTTACCTAAACGCACAGTATCTTCAATGGTGTCGTTGTGGCTAATACGCATAACATCTTGATCGATGATCGGACCCGCATCTAATTCTTCTGTAACATAATGACAGGTCGCACCAATTAACTTCACACCACGTTCTGCAGCCTGATGATAAGGTCGAGCACCGGCAAACGACGGTAAGAAGCTATGATGAATATTAATCACATGACCCGCGTATTGCTGACAAATCTCTGCCGGTAAAATCTGCATATAACGCGCGAGTACGATTGTGTCGGTCTTGTGTTCAGCAATGATGCTATTAACCCGATCAAAGTGTTCTTGTTTGTTGTCTTTATTCACAGGTACGTGGAAAAAAGGAATGCCGTGCCATTCAACCATTGAGCGAAGGTCGTCGTGGTTAGAAATCACACAAGGAATTTCACAAAATAATTCTTTGCTATGCACGCGATGCAACAAGTCACTTAAACAATGGCTTTCTTTACTCGCCATTAGAATAATTTTCTTCGCTTCAGCGCTGTCGTTTATTTGCCAATCCATTGAAAACTCTTCAGCAATGGCGGCAAATTTTTCACGGAATTCTGCCAAACCAAAAGGCAATGAACTGGCTTTAATGCAATGACGCATAAAAAACCAACCGCTAACAGTATCGGAATAATGGTTGGCTTCTGTAATCCAACCACCTTGTGAAGATACAAATTCGCCAACTTTGGCAACGATGCCGACACGGTCTGGGCAGGATATGGTTAATCTATAAACTTGTTCCATGGAAAACTCGATATGCTCTTTAGACTATTAAACTTGCGCTAGAATATAGTTAGTGGTCTTATGAAGAAAGTAGTGATTTGTATATCTTAAAAAAATAATAGGAAATTCAATTGGCACTGATCGTTATCGACATGGGTAGACGCGTTGTTACCCCGCAAACTAAAGATCGCCGCCGGTCTATAAAAGTTCAAGCGTCTAAAAACAGTTCGGCCATTGATCAATTCAATCAGTTTTTACCCGACCTCCCGTCACAACAGTCATCACAATCACAACAGTCAGCGCAATCATCGCCAAACACAAATAAGCAGAACTTACGCAATGTCACCGTTCGTCGTGATAGTAGCGAAGAACAACGCGACCCTTATCGTGCTCAACAAGAAAGCCAGAAAGAACCTAGCCAAGTTTCACTATTGGCCGATATTATGTCTACTCAAGTGGCTACCTTACCCCCCACAGCCAATGTGGCCGATGCTTGGCAATTATTCCAACGCCATGGTTTTCATCACATTCCCATCACTAATGAAAATAATACCGTACTGGCCATGTTGTCTGATCGTGATATTTTGCAAGGGCCAGGCAAGCAAGAAAACATTAACCTTGAAAACATTATGCGCTTTGCTACCCAGCAAGTATTTTGCTTTTCAGCAGATACTGATATTCGCCAAGCCACGCGCACCCTGTATGAATACGACTTAGGCGCACTGCCGATCATTTCTGAAGATCATGAGCTTTTAGGCATAGTTACTCGCACCGACATAATCAAAACAGTTAGCCATTATGGGCCGCTTGAGCTTTGGGCTTAAGCCATTATTAATTAGCCACCGCCTTATCATTTGTAGGAAACAATATGCACACCATTAATGCCCTTATTACGCCGAAAAAAAATCTACGGGTTTTATCCAAGCACGAAGTCACTCAAATTTGTGACATTAGCAGTAAAACCTATGAGTTGTTTCGCCGCTGTGCATTTGCCGTATTAAGCTGCGGTAATCATAGTGATGATTATTTATCGTCGATTGAACAGTTTCGCCAATTTGATATTCGAGTGAATCAAGAAGATCGTGGCATTACCCTGGATATAAAAGGCGCTCCTGCTCATGCTTTTGTCGACGGTGAAATAATCAGAGGGGTGCGTGAACATTTATTTTCAGTGCTGCGTGATATTTTATATACCGAAGATTCAGTTATGAGCAGTCAGCGTTTTGATTTGTCTCAAAGTGAAGATATTACCAATGCGACTTTTCATATTTTAAGAAATGCCAATATTCTAAAACCCGACAGTGAACCTAGCTTGGTTGTGTGCTGGGGTGGCCATTCTATCCCACTCAATGAATACGATTACAGTAAAAAAATTGGCTATGAACTTGGCCTGCGCGGATTAGATGTTGGCACGGGTTGTGGCCCAGGTGCCATGAAAGGCCCAATGAAAGGCGCCACGATTGGCCATGCAAAGCAGCATATAAAAACGGGCCGTTATATTGGTATTTCTGAACCTGGCATTATTGCAACTGAAGCGCCAAACCCGATTGTGAATGAGTTGGTTATTTTACCCGATATAGAAAAACGCTTAGAAAGCTTTATTCGCCTAGCCCACGGTATTATTATTTTCCCCGGTGGGCCGGGTACTCTTGAAGAAATACTGTACCTGCTGGGCATTTTATTACACCCAGATAATATCGATATGCCGTTTCCAGTTATCTTAACCGGGCCAGCCAACAGCGCCGAATACTTTGATCAAGTGAATGCATTTATTGGCCTCACTCTAGGTAAAAAAGCGCAGCAACGTTACGAAATTATTATTGACGACCCAGTGAAGGTTGCAAAAAAAATGAAGTTGGGCCTAACCGATGTTATCGACCATCGCCGCCTAACCAACGATGCTTTTTTCTATAACTGGGGCATAAAAATAGCCCACAGTTTTCAACAACCCTTTGCACCGACTCATCACAACATGGCTTCGTTAGAGATTTCTAAAGAGATGCCAATTCATGAATTAGCCGCTAATTTACGCCGTGCTTTTTCGGGTATTGTCGCTGGTAATGTAAAAGAAGACGGTGTAACTGCGGTTAAAAAACACGGACCGTTTCAGATAAAAGGAGACGCAGACATCATGCAGGCCATGGATCAACTGCTAACCCGTATGTCTGAACAAGGAAGAATGAAAATCAGTGGGCAATACGTGCCTTGCTACGAGATTGTTTAAGCTTTTTGGCTATCCTCTTAATACCGTCGTATAAACACCACAATACGGCGGTTAGCTTGGCGTTGCTGTTCAAGGGATAGAGACCCAATATTTTCTTTGGGTCGACTATCGGCATAACCTGCCGCTTTTAAGCGTTCTTTTTCAATGCCTTGAGCCAATAAATACTTAACCACATTGGTCGCTCTAGACGACGACAACTCCCAGTTTGACGGAAATTTTTCGGTATTAATTGGCACATCATCGGTATGGCCTTCAACTTCGACCATATGTGTTTTGTGGCTGGTTTCGCGAATAACTTGAGTCACTTGATTTAAGGTCGGTAAAGAGCCTTGTTTAATATCAGCAGAACCCGATGCGTATAAAGCGATGTTGGCAAACTCAACTTTCACACCTTTTTGATCAAGGGTTACCGACACTTGGTCTGCTAACCCTTGCTCTGCAATTAACTGCTCTAGGCCTTCTTTAATATCAGTAAAAGGCGTGGGCGGTGCTTCTCCTGTCATCATCTCTGAAATGCCTTCTTGCAAAGCCTCAACCTTTCCTTGGTTAAGATCAGACACGGCTAAAATCATGACAAAAAAAGCCAATAACAAAGTGATCACATCTGAATATGTTACTAACCATGAGCTAGAAGAATCATCAAAGTTAGGACGGCGGCGGCGAAGACTTCGTTGTTTGTTAGAAACAGAGTTGGTCATTACAGCGTTTCTTCAATCGGTTGCAAACGAGTACTGGGTTTAAGATAGGCGTTTAGTCGATCTTGCATAAACAAGGTGCTTTGTTTTTCAGCCAATAATACAAAACCCTCAACGATCATTTGATCTCTAAAATACAGCGACTCTTGTTTTTCGGTTACTTGGTTTGCCGCAGGCTTAAACACCAAATTTGCTAACACCACGCCGTATAAGGTGGTAATTAACGCCAATGCAAGGCCTTTGCCCAGCGCGGCCATATCGCCATTTAAATTATCAAGCATGATGATCAAGCCAATGATAGTACCAACCATGCCAAAGCCTGGTGAGTAAACTGCCATGGTATTCAATACTTTTGCTTCAACCGTCATGCGCTGCCAAAAAGCATCCATATCGTCGGTCAAAATAGTTCGTATGTCGTGATTTTTATAACCACTGCTTAATAATTCCATGCCATGAACAATAAAAGGGTCTTTACGCTCGCTCGCTGTTAACGAAGACTCCAACCCTGAGATACCTTGCTGACGGTAGATTTTTCCCCATTCGATAAATCTTTGGGCATGAGAACGTAAGTGCTTTGAATCAGTAGGCGCATGAAAAAACGTACCAAAGATACCCTTAACGGCAACCAATACATCTTTAATGGTGTAACTGATTAGCGAAGCAGCAAACGTACTGCCTGCCACTAATGCCAAACTGGAAATACTAACGAACATTAAATAATTTTCAGTGCTCGAGATAATGGCAAAAACAAACAAGCTAATAGCAATCGCGATACCAATGAGCGTACTAAATGAAAAACGGTTCATATTGCTTCCTTACGCCTGGCTCGATGGCGGCATGAGTTCATCCATAGAAAAACGCCCCGCCTTCAATACTTCACGCATTTTTTTAACAACTTGATTACGCGCCTGTTCAATATCTTCTTGGCGCGCAACATCTTCTTGTTCTTTCAATTCAGAAATAACAGCAGAGCGTAACTTAACCGGTAAGCCACTTAATACATGACGCTGAAATTCAGTTTCTGTATTACATAGCGATAACGCCATAACACTGCGATCGATGCTTCTTAACTCGTTAGCAATAACACGCTCTGGTGTTCTTATTAGGTCTGTAAATGTGTAATACACTTGGCGTAAGCGATAATAGGTCTCTGGCTTATCGGCTTTTAAGCTGGCTAATAAGTGATTTTCTTCGCCAGAACTCATGGTATCTAACATGTTGATTAAAACTGTCAGACCGTTGGCTGAGATGTTTTCGAAGCTAGGAACGTTGAGTGATTTTTGCGCTAAACGATCGGCAACATCTTTAAACGTCGATACTGGAATGGTTTCAAACTCACCCAACTCATACGCTACCGCTGACTGTTCTTTGCCTTCTAAACGCTGCACCAAACTGGCCGCTCGTTGTGCGGGTACTTGTGATAATACAAGGGCTTTGATACGAGTTTCTTCTTCTTTGATTAAATACAAAACCTGCGAGTCGTTTAACTTTTCTAAAAAAGCAAACGGGGCATTGCCTGACTCATTAGCACCCATCGCTTTTAATAACGCATGGCGTAAATTATTTAAATTCTCCATCTTTTGCTCGGCATCTTGCGGCTGACGCTCTGTTTGTTCCGCAATACGATCAAATTCATTGCTGGCTAATTTAGGGCATAAGCTACGAAACAGGCTCTTGCCCATGACTTCGTATAAGGCTGCCACGTTTTGGCTATTACCGTTGTTTATTTGCTCAGAAATACGCTGCTGAAATAACTGTGGTTGACCCAAGCCAATGGTCACTAACTCTTGGCGCATCTCATTAAATTGGCGGCGACGTTCTTGTGTCTCGTCTTGAGCATTGTTAAGAGCAGCCATATCGGTTGACGCTAACAGGCTATTTCCGGTGCTCGATTGATCATTGCTGTTTTGATCATGAGTATTTTTACGCTGATTCTCTTGAAAGGTATCGGTTAAGCGTTTGTTAAATAAATAAAGCGCCAATAACAATAACAGCATCATCAAGCCAAAACTGGCCAAGGCGATCCAACCTTGATATTGCTGCCACCAACTGGTTACCACATCCGGTTTTACCACGTCTTTAAATTCTGTACGTACAATGGCTAACGAGTCGCCTCGCAGCTCATCTAAGCGCGCTTTGCGGGTAATTAGGTTACGAATAAATTCAACTTGTTCATCTTTTAGGCTTTTATCAAGCACCACTGTGATGGTCAGTTTATTAATAGAATTACGATAACCTAAGGTCTTTTCTTTTATCTCGGCAATTTGCTGTTCGGCTTCTTTTCGCAGTTCTTCGGCATAATTTAATGCTTGCTGGCGTTCATTTTCTAACTGTTCTACACGTCCTTTTAACGCATTTACTTCGGCGCTATTATCTTCAAAAATAGGCAAATCACTGGTCGGTAAACCAGGCAATGATTCTTGCGGCTCGCTGTTACGACCATTGCTGTTGCGAGTGTTATTAATGCGAGTGTCGGTAATAATTGCAGGCATAGGCTGTGCACTGAATACCGGCCGTGGTGGGCTGTTTTGAGAGTTACGCGTACCTTCTTGCTTAATCACAGTACGGGTTTTTTTTAGTTCGGCTTCTACATAAATGATAAATCGATTGTTACCAAGATAGGCTTTTAAATCTCGATTTAACCTTGCTTCCATTTCATCTTTAAATCGAACTTCTTCTATCTCGTCTTTTTTAGCGGGTACTTCAAAGGTTCTGCCGGTTTCAGCATAAGCCAGTGAAACGTTCAGCATAGAAAACGTTACTAGCATCGTTAATGACAGTGCTCGATTTATTACACGATTTATTATGTCAGTCATATTCCTGCCTCTACTTTAATCGTGCCAAACCGGCTTTAACTTGTTCCATACTCGGGTCGATGTCTAGCGCCTGCTGCCAGCTGGATTTTGCTTCATCATTGAGGCCCATTTTGTAATAAATACTGCCCTTTAATGCATGTGCTTGCGCTGAATCTGGGACTAATTCCAATGCTTTGTTGGTTTCGTCTAAAGATTGCCAAAATTGCTTTTTGTAGAACAAAGATTGTGCATTAAAAATGTGCTTTGTGGATGCTTGAAAATCTTGAATTTTCTTCTGCTCCATCTGATCGTTACGCTCATCAAATTCTTCATGATAAAGCTCGGCTTTATCTTCATCTAAACTGGCCAGCACCTGCTTGTTTTGTGCGGCTATCTCTTCAGCACTGCGCTGCATATCTTGCTGCAAGTCGCTTGGCGCTTGCGCGGCGGCAGGCAATTTCATACTGAAGCTTACATCACTATCACCCGCGTCAAGAGTCAATAGCACATCAAAGCCAGAGCCATAGCGGTGTATATGCATTAAACCATGGTTTTTCTTAGCCAAATCGGCCACTTGTTTGCGCTTTTCGATGGTTTCTAAAGAAATTTCGGCCACCGCTTCTGCACTTTGTTCACCTACTCCTACCACATTGGCAGAACTGCTGCCGTATTCGGTGAGGGTGCGATTGGTTCGTTCAACAGCGCAGGCGCTTAAAAAAATCGCCAATAATCCTATTACTAATTGTTTCATATTGATTCCTTAGAAGCGCAAGCCCAGTGTCAAATCGTAGCTAGCACCACCAAATGTGCCCTCTTTTTCAAATGCGCTGTCGGTTTTCCATTCAACATCCGCTTCTTGCATATAAACAACACCAAAATTCATAAAGCCGTCTTTAAAGAAAGGGAATTCAAGACCAAAACGGAAGATTAAACTGTTGGCATTATTAAAAAATGATTGCCCTATGCCAAAATACACCTTGGTATCAATTAAATCGTCTAGCGAGGTAACGTCTGCAATGATTCGGCCTTCTAGGTTATAACCAGTTAAATTAAACACATCTCCAGACGAGTAATTAGTAAAGTATTCAAATCCTAAAGCGTATTCAATATCTTCGTTGAGTTCTGTGCTTTCTCTGCGGCGAATACCAAACACAGTAACACCTTCAAGATTTTCTTCGCTCAAACCTAATACACTTTTTCGCTCACCTTTTAAGCCCCAAGTACCGACAATGAACTCATATTGAACTTTATCAAAGTTTTCATCTTCGGCTTCTTTTGTAGTTTTTTTAGAATATTCTTTTAACCACAATAATTCGTTATTTTTACCGCTGACTAAGCGCAGGTTAATGGTAAATTTATTGTCGTGAACAGAGGCGCTCCAAAACATAAAAGCATCGGCGCGAACGCGTTTTGAAAGTGCTCGTAGTTGTTGGTTGTCTTCAGCAGCTTGAGATATTCTTAATTCATCATCTGACATAACTACTTTGGTTGTGCGGCATTCTATGCACTGAATGACTTCAAAGCGGCCATTATCAATTAGCCGACCCATCAATTTATTCTCGATCATTTGATGAACTTGCTTGGGAATAAAACGATGCAAGCGGTCGCCATTATGATAAAGAGCGATGCGCTGAATATCTGGATTAAGATCCATTAACTCTTCTAAAACAAGGGTTTTATCATCGTCTAATAATTGTTCAAAACCGGTATACAATGTGGGCGGTACCGGTACATTTAAAGGAATTGATTGCGAGGCATGCAGGTAGTTGAACGACGTCAATAGACCTAAGCACAGTATTTTTATTGTATTTACCAGCATCAATATTCCTTAACCTTGATGTTTTTTAATGTTGTCCATCATAATAGTCTAGTTAGTATCGTTAGCCTAGTGAGAGAATACTTTAACCAGCTTTGCTAAGCTCTTAATAAAGCTAGTTAAAGTAACGGCTGCTGTAGAAAAAACTTAATTAAAGAGAAACCTGATGAAATTGTTCATTTATTTTAAAATCATCCTATTAAGCAGTCTGACCTTTGCTAATTACGCCATAGCCAAGACCGCGAGTGAAAGAAGCACATTAACAGTTATCTCTATTTATCAGCTAGAAGATGATAGTAAACCTGGTTTTGATTTTTTTACCGCCAACAAAAAACATCAATGCGGTGGTAAAGGATCTAATCGCTATCGCTCATACAGTGATCATGCAGAAGTTGGCACACGAAAATTTCAACTGATAATGGCAGCATTGAATAATGGCCATAAAGTTAGTGTAAAAACACTGGGCTGTGAAGGTCGAGCCATGCTAGTTGACTATATAGGCATTAGTTTAAGATAGGCATCAGTTTAAACCGCCTAAAATAAAGCCAGCAAGAGCATGTCACTCAAGCTGGCTTCTTGTTACTGCTTGTTACTGCCAAATCAAATGTTCTTATAAAGAATTAATCAATTTGCTTGGCAGCAATCTTCGCTTTCCACTCTTGTGGGCCAGTAATGTGTACCGACGAACCACGAGAATCAACCGCAACCGTTACTGGCATATCAACTACGTCAAATTCGTAGATAGCTTCCATACCCAAATCAGCAAAACCAACGACTTCAGCGCCTTTAATCGCTTGTGATACTAAGTAAGCAGCACCACCCACAGCCATTAAGTAAACCGCTTCGTTATCACGAATCGCATCAATCGCCATTGGGCCACGTTCGGCTTTACCAATCATGCCTAATAAGCCGGTTTCTTCTAATACCGTACGGGTAAACTTATCCATACGCGTCGCTGTTGTTGGGCCTGCTGGGCCTACTACTTCTTCACGGACTGGATCAACTGGGCCTACGTAGTAAATGAAGCGGCCTTTTAAATCAACCGGAAGCTCTTCGCCTTTGTTAATCATATCAACCATGCGCTTGTGTGCAGCATCGCGGCCAGTCAGCATCTTGCCAGACAATAATACGGTTTCACCTGGCTGCCAGTCTTTCACCATTTCTGGAGTGATGTCGTTCATGTTGACACGACGAACGCCATCACCGACTTCCCAAGTAATTTCAGGCCAGTCTTCTAGCTTAGGCGCAGGTAATGCGGCTGGGCCTGAGCCATCTAGGGTAAAGTGTGCGTGACGTGTTGCAGCACAGTTTGGAATGATCGCAACCGGCTTGTTAGCCGCGTGGGTTGGGAAGTCCGCAACTTTAATATCAACAACTGTGGTTAAGCCGCCAAGACCTTGCGCACCAATACCTAGCTTGTTCACTTTATCGAACAACTCTAAACGTATTTCTTCAGCACGGGTCTGAGCGCCACGAGCTTGTAGCTCTTGAATGTTTACCGGCTCTAATAACGCTTCTTTAGCAATCATCATGGCTTTTTCAGCCGTACCGCCAATGCCAATGCCTAACATACCTGGTGGACACCAACCGGCACCCATTTTTGGAATTTGTTCTAATACCCAATCAACCACAGAATCGGATGGGTTCAACATAGCAAACTTAGACTTAGCTTCAGAGCCGCCGCCTTTTGCTGCAACGTGAACATCTACCTTATTACCAGGTACAAGTTTAACGTGGATAACCGCAGGGGTATTGTCTTTGGTATTGCGACGAGCGCCATCAGGATCAGCAAGAACAGAAGCACGTAATACGTTGTCTGGGTGCAAGTAAGCACGACGAACGCCTTCGTTGGCGATGTCTTCAATGCCCATAGTGGCATCTTCAAAACGCACATCCATACCAATTTCTAAGAAGACAGTAACAATACCGGTATCTTGGCAAATTGGGCGGTGGCCTTGGGCACACATACGGGAGTTAATCAGAATCTGAGCCATGGCATCTTTGGCTGCTTTTGATTCTTCTTTTAGATACGCTTCATGAACCGCGTCGATGAAATCTTTTGGGTGGTAATACGAAATATATTGCAGTGCGTCCGCGATGCTCTCAATCAGATCATCTTGGCGAACAACTGTGACGGCATTTGCCATGGGTCACGTCCTCATCAAGTTATTAGGCTATCGCTTATTGTAACTCAATTAAAACAGAGCGTCAGGCAAATGCTGCTGGCTTAAAATAAAGTAGCTGCTTTAAAAAGGACTCCAGCTTTTCTCACCGCTTTCGTCATTATCGACGTTATTATCGGCATCATTGCTATCGCTTCCGGAGTCTTCGCTGTCGGTAGCGGCTTCTTCTGCAGCTTTTAGGGCCAACTCTTCAGCTGTTAATGGTGGCGATATTAATTTACGACCTTCACTTAACATTCTTGTTTGCTGCATTTCTGCCAGCGCTACTTGCGGTGTAACTGCTTGCAATGGGTTGTCGTTAAAGGTCATGTCTTCAAATTTCGCCGCGTCTTTATCTATTTCTGAATAACGTAAATAAATAGCCTGACCTGCTCTGGCGTTTAACTCAAGCTCAGTAACCATTTTCAAAGTGAAATCTACCGTACCGTTCACTTTAATACCTTCTAGACCCATTAAAGGACGACGCACCAACACTTGATGAGTACCGGGTTTTAATTCGTACCAGGTGTAACCGTTACCGCGAATGTTGAACATGTTTTCGTCATTAAGATAAAAACTGGGTGACTCTAGTTCATCATTAGCCCAAGTAGAAGCTGGACGATAGATATATACCAGCGCAGTGTGCTCGTAATCCCAGCGATAGCCTACTGGCTGAAAGTCTTGTCCATTGGGCGCTGCAACAAAGCTACCAAAACTATGGCCAATTGATTGATAAATTGTGCAGCTGGGTAGCATAAGTACCGTTAGCAGCAATAATCCGATTCTTATCATTATTATATCCTGTCCTCAGAGGGGATCATTTGCATCATTTTGTTCACGATTGTATGATGCCATGCTTAACAAAAAATAACAAAAAACTTAAAACCTAATAAAAACAATAAAAATTAATCAAAAAGGGAGTTTGAGAAATGAAAACACCAATCCTCATTTCTACGCTTTTGCTTCTCTGTGGCGGCCTATTGCAGGCACTTGCGCATGCAAACGATAGCGATTATTTCTCTAACGACTTAGACGAAGCCGTTAATAAAGCCAAAAACGGTCCTGATAGCGCAGAATTTGTTGGCAGTCGCTGGTACAACCGCACAACCTCTAAGAGCTTTAACTTTCCTAAATTAATGAATGCCGAAATGTCGACCGAAGTGGTTGATGGTGCTCTAGATGCCACGGCTTCTGGGCCTGGAGACGTTGCTCCCACTCGTACATCGCCTTTAGAACTAACGGAAAAAGAAGCTGTTATTAGTAAAAAAGAAGACATCGATCTTGAGCAATTATCCAACTTACAAACACAAGATGTGGCTCTTTCTGCCCAGCCAGATGTCAATATTTCTGATCTAGCACCTGAAGTTTACGAAGTTGAACAAATTGAATTTAACAGTAATAATTTTTCTGGCAGAGCCAGAGACATTCGCTCAGAATCAAGCTCTAGAGCCTATATAACTCGCGAATAAGTCTGGCTAAAAGGCAAAGCCTGCTCGCTAAATTGCCGTTAAATTGCCGTTAATTTCTAGACCAAACGTGTGGAGATTTTATGAATAAACACATCATCCATAAAATACTGATACTTGCTGCGGTTATAGGCCTTCCTACCTTAGGTTGGGCTACTAATCCGCACGATGAATATTATGCAGAAGACCTCTTTGCAGCGATTGCTGAGGCGAAAAAACGCCCTCATCATTATGATTACAGCCGCGCTAAGCGCTATAACCGTTCAACAACGCAAAGCCTTGATATTCCAAGACTTTTAAATCAAGAAATGGAAAAAACCAGTATTGATACAGCGGCTACAACCAGTGTAACAGCGGCTAATACACCCATTGCTAAATTAAACAAACAAGAACAAAATCCGTTAGATGTAAATGATGAAACAGCCGTAATAGGTCGAGCAATTCCAATCAATACCAGCCGACTGATGATGGGGAATCCAAACGTTCAAGCAGCCAATGTCACTACTAATGTGACCAGCAATGTGAGTGGACGCTAAACATTTACAATTTTTTTACACGCTAGCCAAACTAGCCTGTTATGACTGCATTTTAACTTGAATTAAGCACCGAATTTTTTGCCCCATTTGCAACAGCAAACGGTCTTTTTGCCATTGCTTTTGCTGCTTAGGAAACAGCATGGTAGAGCAGTGTTCGAGCAGTGCTTGGCAAGTATCAAGCATCGTAAAGCTGGCCGCACAATAGTAATTTGGACTGCTTTCAAACTGATTAATTAACTGCGCCATCTGCTCTATTAGTTGATCTTTATGGTTAGCCGTATTTTCTCCACTTCTTATTTCTTTTGCTTTTTCCTGTTCTCTTGCATGCAGCTTATTTAAATCATGTAACTTATCTAAATATCGAAACATCCACGCCATCATAGCCAAGGTCACGTGCACATCTTCCCAATAGCGAAACGGCTTGTTAGCCTCACTATGCCCGTCTATAGGCATTAGCTGCTCACTGGCAATGAGTATGTGATCAAAACTCACACCACTGTGAGGAATGTCTTCTATAAAGGGCGCGCGTAAGGGTTCAGTTAACGTTAGACCAGCCACAGTTGACTGAAAATACACACAGCGTAATTGTTCTGCTTGATCTTTAACCACCACGTACAAGCGGTCAAGATCATCAGGCAATAACATTACATAGCCTTTTTGCCCATTTATTAGATGACCTACAGAGCTTGTTGTTATTCGAGTTGCCATGTCCCAAGGTTTTTTCACACCTTTTTCTGATACACAAAAAGCAGCCAACTGAGTATCTGGACAAGTAGCATCTAAACAGCGTAGCGCATTTTGGTAACCCGATAAAAAAGCCATGCCAGGGGTGGCTGATTGCATGCCTAAAAATACAGAATTGTAGACTGTGGAATAATTGCGTAAGCCTTGAGCCAACTGCTGGCGAAACTGAGCAAGTGCGAAATAGTCGAGCAAGGGTAACGGCAATGATTGTTGCACGATATGCCTCAATCTTTGCCGTGTATTTTCTATGGCCTGGGGCATAGAATTATAAAGTGCCTGTCATGGCATTTTGCATACGATCTAAACGAATTTGAATATCTTCTATTTCCAATTTCATTTCATTAAATTGAGACTCAACTTCGGCCATTGAGCTGTTCAATTTTTTACGCGTTGCGTCAATAGAACGAATAGATTGCTCATTATCGGTAATGCGTTTCTCTGTTGCCGCAGGCAAACTATTTACCGATGATTTTACTTGAGTAATTTTGTCGTCCATTGCTTTTTGATGGGCGGCTAAATTCGCTTTTAAGTCAGAAATACTGCTAGCGTTGCCCCCAATATTTTTCTTATTACCCACAATATCGTTATTAGCGGCTGTAACTTTACTGCTAACACTGGCGATTTTGCTGTCTACATTCGCCACTTTACGATCAATACTGGTGGCTTTTTTATCAACGTTGCTTACGCTAGTTTTTAAACGGGTAATATCATTACTGTTGCTAGCAATATTGGGTTTGTTGGTTTTATTACTCAAATCCCACAATTTACGAATTTCTTTGCTGTTGTCTTTTAGCATAACTCTTAAAGCATCAACCGATAGATTCGCATTTTCGTCTGTGGCAGAGAGTTTGTCATTTAACGACGTTAAATTGGTTGCATGGCCATTCAGAATACCTTCGGCTTTTTTTAACTGAGTTGTCGCTTCTTGCAATTGCATGAATAAAAAACCTGCAAATGCTGCCAAAGCTAAGGAGATAATTAACGCGACAATCGCTAATGTTTGCTTGGGCGCCACGCCATTACTAGCACTAACACCAGCTGGCTTCGCTGTCCCTTGGGCTGCTAACCGACGTTGCTGAAGCTGTTTTTGACGCATCGCCATGTCGTCTTTAGAGGCCTGCATTTTTGGCATTGAATCTTGTTCGTTTGACATAAGTATTTCTTTTCCCCAAGTGTTTTTATAGTTATTAATGCGCATTCATTCGATGCACTTTTTATACGTGTTTAAGTACTGTATGTAAGCGTTTAAGTGACGCTAGTATAACGGATATGATGAACAAACTAAAACCACACATTTTGCATGCGTAGCAGATAATTTAAGGTATGCTATTATTCACCTCAGATTATGGAAATAGGGTCTCAGCTCCCATTTGAGCCTTATAAAAAGTCCGTATCACTTAAGCTAATATTGGAGAGAAAAACATGGCGTTTGAATTACCCGCATTGCCTTATGCACAAGATGCATTAGAGCCGCACATTTCTGCAGAAACTTTGTCATTCCACTATGGCAAGCACCACAATACTTACGTTGTTAAGTTAAATGGTCTTATTGGTGGTACTGCTGACGAAAACAAATCTCTAGAAGAAATCGTTAAGACTTCTACTGGCGGTGTTTTCAATAACGCAGCACAAATTTGGAACCACACGTTCTACTGGAACAGCTTAAGCCCTAACGGCGGTGGCGAGCCAACAGGCGCTATCGCTGATGCGATTAACGCTTCTTTTGGTTCTTTCGAAGCGATGAAAGAAAAATTGAACGACAAAGCAGTGAACAACTTCGGTTCTAGCTGGACTTGGTTGGTTCAACTAGCTGACGGTTCTTTAGACATCGTAAACACGTCTAACGCTGGCACGCCAATCACTGAAGAAGGTGTTACTCCACTTATTACGGTTGATTTGTGGGAACACGCTTACTACATCGATTACCGTAACGTACGTCCTGATTACCTAAACGGTTTCTGGGCATTGGTTAACTGGGAATTTGCTAACGCTAACCTAGCGTAAGTGATCAGTTACTCTCGTTACTGATGCAAATCAGTGACGTAAAAAGGAGCTTCGGCTCCTTTTTTTTACTTGTTATTTATTCTTTTTTGCTTATTTTTTACTTTTCGCTTCTTTTTTGCCTTTTTTTCGCTTATTTCTTAGATGGTTTTTTAATAAGGTTCTCTAGCAATGTCTTTACCTCTTGTACTCGCCTCCAGTTCTCGTTATCGCAAACAGCTTCTGGAAAAGCTGCAGCTACCTTTTACTTGCGCTAGCCCTGAAATTAACGAAGCAGTATTAAAAGATGAAAAACCCCAACAGTACGTTGAACGCCTAGCCATAGAAAAAGCTCAAGCACTGGCAACTCAATTCCCTGCCCACATTATTATCGGTAGTGATCAGTGCGCTGTGCTGAATGTTAAGGGTAAAACTAAAATTTTAGGCAAGCCGCACAACGTTGATAACGCTTTAAAACAACTTATAAATTGCAGTGGTCAGCAGGTAACTTTTTTAACCGGACTGTGTGTTTACAATAGCCAAACAGATAAAGTTCTCAGTATCGTTGAGCCATTTAATGTGCATTTTCGTGAATTAAACGACGCTCAAATTGGCCGCTATATTGAGCAAGATATGCCGTTAGATTGTGCGGGAAGTTTTAAATCGGAAGGGATGGGTATTCGTTTGTTCAGTGCTTTAGATGGCAGAGATCCGAACACTTTAGTAGGTTTACCGTTAATCGCTCTGGTTGACTTGCTGATCGAGCACGGCATCGAGGTATTATAAATTAATAGCCGCATTAAGCTGCGGCTATTAATTAACTTAACCATAGAAACTGCTTTTTTTTATTTAGCGTTCAATTGTGCACCTTTGAATAATCGATTCATGTTTCGCTCAATCGAATCAACTTCCACATCACCAGATAACTCAAATTCCCAAATACCATTGTATTTATCATGAGTTAACGTCGTCGCTTTTTGCTTATCCAACACGATGGTTGGGCGTAAGAAAATCATTAAATTACGCTTAACGTGCTTGGTGCTCTTACTTTTAAATAACCAACCTAGCAAAGGAATATCGCCTAAAATTGGCACCTTGCTTTCGGTTTCAACAATATCGTCACTGATCAAACCACCCAAGACAATAGTTTCTTGGTCAGCAGCTAAAATCATGGTTTTTAGCTTACGCTTATTGGTAATTAAATCGGCTTGCCCTTGTACCGAGGTATTGGACACAGACTCGGCGCTGGCTTCAACTTCTAAACGCAACTCACTGCCTTCATGAATGTGTGGCTTAACTTTTAAGGTAACACCAATGTCTTCACGAGAGATCGTAGTAAAAGGATTGCTGTTTGAACTAGAGGTGGTTGAGCCAGTTAAAAACGGTACGTTTTGACCAACAATAATTTCAGCTTCTTGGTTATCCAGTGTCATAATGCTGGGCGTTGACAGTAAGTTGGTATTACTTTGACTTTCGAGTGCTTGCAAAATCACGCCAAAATCAACCTGTCCATTGGATTGTTTAAAACCACCAACCGTTAAACCATTGCTTAGACTTGGCTGCGTTGCTCCGGTCGCCATACCGGCAATGCTATTTAACGAATTGCCCGCATTGCTGAAGTTAGTACCTGAAACAGGGTTGTCGGTATCTCCAATAGCCCACTGAAAACCTAAAGAATCACTGACTTCACCGGTGACTTCAACAATTGCTGATTCAATTAGCACCTGAGCACGACGAACGTCTAACTCATGAATAATTTCATCGATTTCTTTTAAAATAGAAGGCTCGGCGCGCACAACCAGAGCATTCAACTCTTCATCGGCATGAATGCTCGCTTTACCTTTTGCTTTGTTTTCATCTTTACCGCCAGAACCCGATTCTGACATCACGTTCTTTAAAAGCTCAGCCATTTTTTTAGCATCCGCGTACTTTAAGCGTACAACCTTCGTGCTGCCAGAAAAATAAGATGGCTTATCCAACTGTTCAATTAAGGTACGAATACGTTCACGAGAGGTTTTTTCACCTTTAATAATCAAGCGATTGCTGCGTTCGTCGGCTACTACGCGAATACTGCCAGCGCCACCACTTTTTGAGTTATTGCCTTGTGCGACTTTGTCGGGGTCCAAACTCTGCAGCATAGTGACAACATTGCCAACCCAAGCTTCTTTCAACTGAATCACTTCCAGTTCTTCTGAACCCGATTTATCTAAGCGGTCAATAATTTGCTCGATGCGGGTAATGTTAGAAACATGGTCAGAAATAATCAACGCATTAGCCGACTTAACCCCAGCAAGGTGCCCGTATTTAGCCACCAGCGGACGTAAAATAGGAACTAAATCTAATGCTGGAGTGTTTTTAATCATAATCACTTTAGTGACTACTTCTTGGCTTTGTTCAGCAAATTTTACTTCTAGATCGCGCCCTTGTTGCTTCACTGAGTTTTGCTGTACCACCATAATCACATCGCCAGCAGGCACTGCTGCATAACCATGCACTTGCAGTACCGACAAGAAAAGCTCATACACCGCTTCTGTGTTCATCGTTTCTGTTGAAACCACAGTAACTTTGCCTTTAACCCTTGGGTCAATCACAAAGCTCTTACCGGTGATATCCGCAATTTGACCAATAAAGGCAGATATGTCTGCGTCTTTAAGGTTTACTTGCCAGTTTTGATCTTCTGCACGTACGCTGACTGCAGGTAAGCTAATGGCGATGGTTATCGCTAAAAGTGTTATTTTACAAAAACGCTTAAACACCGATTAAGTCCTTATTTAAGGGTATGATTGACGACAAAACGACGATTACCTCGCTGAATTTCCAAGCGAGCTTGGCCACTATTAGCCACCTGCTCTATGAGCATTTGATCATCGTTTAAATTTCCTAATGTTTGCCCGTTAACCGACAAAATAACATCACCAGGCTGCAAGCCTAATTGAGTTAGCATCGAGCCTGAGCTGGATACTTTATAACCCGAGCCATTACTCGAAGGCTCTAAGCCTAATTTACGTAAAGTACCCGCTGGGCTATTAGACACTTCATCGCGAAGGAGCTCTACTGCCTCTGAGGCTGTTCGTATTTTTCGAAAACGCTCTTTAAGAGAACCGCCACTTAATGCTCTACGCTGTGCAGGTGTGAGCTGAGATGATCGAGCAATGCCTTGTTTGGGTGTTAGCTCAAACTTAAGTGTTTCTAATTTTCCGTTGCTGTCTAAAATCACTTGATCTTGCTGCACAGCAGCTAATTTAGTACGACCCTGAACGACATCACCAATGCGATAGTTTTTACCAGCGCCATTTTTAGGGGCAATAATCGCACTTGAATTTTCTGCAATACTCGCTGCCATGACGCCTAATAGTTCTAAACGCAAACGAGTTGTTGGTGCATTAACTTCTTTTGGTACATCAACTACAGCCACTGCTGGATTACCAAACACATGCAAATCGGCAATACTGCTATTGCGGCTTACTTGTACATTACTTTGAGCTCGAGTGGGTTCGGCTAATATTAAGGTTGCTGGTGATAATATCATCCACGTAAATATCGCGAGCTGACTGGCAATAAGCACAGTAAATCCAAGCTTTGCCAATAATAAGGTGACGCGCTGCCAAGGTGCAAGCGCAGGGGGTGTTTCAGTCAATGTGCGCTCCTAGCAAATAAAATTGAAGACAATTCATACTTTTCATAACAACTTTTGCGACGCTTCGAAAATAATTTTTTCAGCCGCAACGTTGGCTGGCCATTGCAAACCTAAAATATCCAAAAAGCGACGACGAATACCAATGCCTGCCCAGCCGTCTGGCTGTATATAACCATTGCCAATATCTTGGCCATCGGTATTAGTAATTACTAACTCTACATTTTCGGCGGGCTTTTGAATGGCACCAACTAATACCGGTAATGTTGCGTTTACATTTTTGCCATCGAGAGGAAAACTGACATCGCCACCGGTAAACAACAATCGGCCAGCGGCGGCTAATATTTGCTGATCTTTTAACAAGAAAATGCCACTGAACTGGCTTAATTCAAAATCACCGGTTAACGACGATCGACCTTGTCGTAATACTGGCTGTAAATAACGCGATGATAAGAAGGCTTCACCTTGGTCGATTTGAAGCTGACCTAATGACCCAGTGACTAGCCCTTTAAACTTTAATTCATCACCCTTAATGTTAACGGCTGCAGACAATTGGCCAGATAACAAAGCTGCCAGCTGAATATCCCACTGCCCTGTGACTTTACCTACATTAGGAATGTTAACACGCCCCTGCCCTTGCCAAACGGTCCCCTGAACCTGATCGATACTAACCGGTAGGGGGCCTAAATGCGGTTGAACTTTGGGCCATACATATTCTAAGGGTGCAGTAAGCGCCAAAAATATTAGATAACTAATAAAGCCTATGAACAAATACCACTTAGCGGACCAGATTGCCTTCAAAACTATCTCTTTTAATTATTCTTTTATAATGTATTCTGCATTCTACTGAATACAGAGCTAACTGTAATGTTATTTTCTAACTTCTTCGATCAGTGTGCGCTCAATAGGTAATTGAACATAACCTGTCTCAATGCTCCAAAAGTAATAATAACCAATCGCGCGACCCTGATCATCACGGCCCGTGGTGATTTTTCCGTCTTTTACTGTCCAAGATTTAACCACTTGACCGCCATCAACATAAGACACCTTTAGGTCTTCACCTAATAGATTATCTGCTTGTCGCGACCATTTGTTTCGAGTTTCTTCGGTACAAGCAGACAGTAAAACGAGGCTGGCTAAGACAAAGCTGGCTTTCTTGATCATCATTCTATTTCCGTTTATTACATCAGGAGATGAATATACGATAAACTGATTTAATAAGGTAACTTTTTAATCTATCTGTTTGCCTCTATACTCAACAGTGGATTAAATAATCTGCGCCATTGATGCTCACTCACTTTTAATGAAATTTAATGAAAATTATATGACCCAAATTTATGAATAAACGACCCACAAAACGTGAAATTCATCAGCAAATGCAGCAAGAGATATCGCAGTTTCTGGATAAGGGAGGCGAGGTGCATGAGTTTGAACGTGGTGAAAGTGCTTTGATCAACGGTAAGTTAGATGACCGCAGCAGCGGTTTCGGCCAAGGTAAACAGCAGAGAACGCCGCTAAGCGATGTTTTAAAAACCGTGGATGATCGCAAGAAAACACCTGCAACCCCCACCGTTCAAAAGGTAAGACGACCTTATAAAAAAATCATCTACGATGACTTTGGTGAGCCCATTAGAGAAGTTTGGGTGGAGTAATGCTTACTCATTCAATAATTTTAACTCTTGTTCCCGCTCAACACTCAATTCCTGCGCTTCTTCTACTCGCTCGGTATAGATTTCTAACCACGTTCTTGAACCTTGAACCATTTTAGCCAAATCAAACATACCCACTTTTAACGTTGCTAAAAATTCTTGGTAACTTTGCTCTTGTGCGATTAGGTTTTTCTGAAAAGCAGCAACCTCACTTTTTTCATAGGTAAATTTAAGGTGTTCAATCTGTACTTTTTGCTGTTTTATTTGATCACTAAGCGCTTCCACTAGCTTTTTTTGTGCTTCAAAACTTGAAATCGGCACTGAAGGCTCTTCGGCGCGAATCAGCTTTAAGATTAATACCGTAGTAGAAACAGACAAAATAATGATCAAAGTAAGTGCAACAATGATAATCACAATGCGATTTTTACCCACTTTGTTTTCTAAGGCGGTTATTCGCTGCTCTTCGGTTAACGTTTCTTCTTCTGACATGCCTATCTCTTTAAAAGTAATAATAATTCATTATGTTATTCATTAGAGTGTAGTCACTAATGGCCAATACAGACAACTTGAATCGAAGCCTTTAAATCTTTAAGCCTCTGCAATTAAAGTAGCACGTAGCGGTGCAGTATAACCTTCTAGGGTTTTACTTGGATCATTCGAATCCAAAAAATCCACCAGCGATTGATACGGCATCCAATCAGTTGTACGTTGCTCTTGTAAATCGGTGACATTTTTTTCTACAATTCTTGCATTTTTAAAGCCTACCCGACGCGCCCACAACAGTAACGTTTCACAACTGGGTAAAAACCACACATTACGCATTTGAGCATAACGGTCTTCTGGCATCAAGACTTCACCTAATCCACCTTCGATGACTAGGGTTTCTAACACCAGCTGGCCTCCTGGCTTCAGGGTATCTTTCAACTCAGCCAAATGATCAAGCGGTGATTTTCTGTGATACAAAACCCCCATAGAAAAGGTGGTATCAAAGGCTTTTAATGGTCGCGGTACATCTTCCATACGCAACGGCAGCAAGTCGATATTTAATGGCTTTTCTTGGCCAAGCTGTGCATATTGCTTAAACGCTTGGAATTGTGCCAAAAACAATCGCGAAGGATCAACACCCACCACTCGATGAGCACCTTCACCTAACATACGCCACATGTGATAACCCGAACCACAACCAACATCCAAAATAGTGCGGCCTGCGAGTGGGGCTAAATGTGGGGCAATGCGTTGCCATTTCCAGTCGCTGCGCCATTCAGTATCAATATGGGTATCGAAAAACTGAAATGGGCCTTTTCGCCAGGGACGCAATTGCTGCATAGCAGCATTAACTTGTGCACTGATGTCTGCATTAAGATCTTGGCTAGCAAGCTCTATGCGGTCTTTGTTTAAATCAAACTCAACCGCTTTTATAGCCGGAAGACTTTCTAACGCATCCAGCCAGCGCTGCTGATCACCGTGTACTTTTTCGTTAAAAATTGCGTGCAACTGCTGCGGCAATACCTTGGCCCAAGGCTGTAATAAGCTGCCTTCTTCTGCCATGGCGGCTTGTACATCTTCAAACCAAGAAAATACGTCTACATTCATCACTTATGTCTTTTTAAATTATGTGAACACTACTTATTAATTGCGCTATTTAACCACTACTATTTAACCGCTACTATTTAACCGCTACTATTTAACTGCAAGAAAGGAAACAAAGTTAAAGCACTGATACCAGCGAATCACCTGACGAAACCCTGCTGCTTTTAACCGCTCTACATGTACCTGCTCGGTTTCGGCAATTAATACATTTTCAATAGCACTGCGCTTTTGTGCGATTTCTAACTCGCTATAACCATTGGCGCGTTTAAAATCTAAGTGCAGCTGGTCTTGTAATTTTTGCTCGGCGTCACTGAATCGAATTTTCTCTGACAAAATCAACGCCCCACCGGTATTCAGGCCGTTAGCAATGTTGCTTAACAGGTCTATGCGTTTTTCTTTTTCTATAAATTGCAGCACGTAATTCAATGCCACTACCGAAGCATTTTTAATCGCCAGCTGAGTAATATCGTCGCAAGCCAGCTCCACATCAACAACGCCGTCGTCTAAGGCAATATAATGCTGCGCTTGGTCGATCATGGCCGAAGAGCTATCAATGCCAATGATTTTGCAATTTTGTGCTCTCACCCCATGACGCATAGCCAAAGTGACTGCACCCAAAGAGCAGCCTAAATCGTATAGGTTGGTATTATCACGGGCATATTCACTGGCAATCACTCCAGACATGGCGACTGTTTCGGCATATCCAGGCACAGAGCGTTTAATCATATCGGGAAACACCCGAGCAACTGCCGTATCAAATTTAAACTTACCCGTTAACTCTTCGCCACAGGTATTAGCAAAAATATCATCCGTTGAATGTAGCGTATTAATAGGTGATGATTTATCAGTCATAAGATGGTCTGTTGAAGCCTTAGAGTTAATCAATATTGAGCACACGTTTATTATAGAACGAATTCCCGCTACTCGGCCTTATCGACAATGTCTCGTGGAATCTCTTTTTTAATACGCACCCCCAGTTCAACAAATTTCTTACTAGTTGCAACCAAGTTGCCACGCCCTTGCGCCAAAGAGCTGTAAGTATCATCAAAGGTTTTTTGTGCGGTTCCCAGCTGAATACCCAGTTTTTCCATTTTTTCTAATACTATGCGTAAGCGGTCGTAGACCTTGCTGGCTTGTTCAGCTAACTCGTCGGCACTCTGGCCACGGCGCTCAATCGCCCACAAACTTTCTACCGTGCGTAAACTGGCCAATAAAGTCGTTGGTGTTACCACCACAATACGCTGATCGAAAGCGTCTATAAAAAGCTTTTCATCATTTTGAAAAGCCACAGAAAATGCAGGTTCAATAGGCAAGAACATAAACACAAAATCCGGCGAATGCAGTTTTGGCAACTGCTGATACGCTTTTTCAGATAGGCTTTTAATATGATTACGAATCGCGTCAATATGACGCTTTAAATGCTGGTCGCGTAAAGCATGGTCTTCTTCATTACTAAAATCGTTATACGCATTCAATGAGACTTTTGCGTCGACGATAATGTGCTTACCTTCAGGTAAATTAATTATCACATCGGGACGATAATTTTGGCCGTTATCCGCTTTATGATTTTGCTCGCGCACGTATTCTTCGCCCAAACGCAAACCAGAGCGTTCTAGTACTGTTTCCAAGACTAATTCGCCCCAATTACCTTGGGTTTTCTTATCTCCACGCAAAGCTTTAGTAAGCGCACTGGCTTCGGCGGTAATGTCTTGGTTTAAACGATAGAGTTCATTGATTTGTGCTTTTAATGCAGCGCGGTCTTTTACATCATGCAAATAAACATCTTCAACTTTTTTGCGCAGGCCTTCCAGCTGATCTTTAAACGGAGTCAGTAGGGTTTCTAAACCTTGCTTACTTTGCTGCTGTTTATCGTTGAAAATTTTGTGCGAGAGATTTTCAAAAGCCTGCTGTAGTTGGCTGTGTTGCTGATCTTGTTGTTGTGAAAAATGCTGCTGCTCTTGCTGTCGCAAGTCTTGATAATGTTGCTGCTGGCTATGCAACTTCTGGTTTAATAACGCATTATCAACCAATAATTGCTGAGTCTGTTCAGCTGCGGCTCCTCTGCCAAATGCTTCACCCGAAGCATGACCTAGAGACCTACCCAAAGACCGGCCAAACATGAAAGCCGCAAATAAAGCGCTCAGCAATAGCAGCAGAGTAATGGCCAAATATGGCCAGTACGGCATTAGGCTTTCTATATTCATACTGACAATACTCACTTTTTGCTGCTTGCGTTACAGGCACAGTTATTCTTGCGTGCTAAGTGCTGTTAATTGCTCTGTTTGATGCTCGGTAATTAACGGTTTTAATACTGCACCCAAATCACCCTGCATCACTTCATCCAACTTATACAAGGTTAAGTTGATGCGGTGATCGGTTACACGACCCTGTGGATAGTTATAAGTACGAATGCGTTCAGAGCGGTCGCCACTGCCAACTAAGCTTTTACGCTCGGCGGCTTGTTCTGCTTGTTGCTTCTGTAAAACCGCATCATTAATTCGGCTCGCCAATACCGTCATCGCTTTCGCGCGGTTTTTATGTTGCGAACGTTCATCTTGGCACTCAACCACAAAGCCCGTTGGAATGTGCGTTAAACGAATCGCTGAGTCGGTTTTGTTAACGTGCTGGCCACCCGAGCCCGAAGCACGGAAAGTATCAACGCGCAAATCACCCTTCTTAATTTCGATATCGCCTTCGCCTTCTACTTCTGGCATAACCGCTACCGTACACGCAGAGGTATGAACACGGCCTTGGGATTCTGTTTCTGGCACTCGCTGAACACGATGAACGCCAGATTCAAATTTCAATTGCGAATACACATCGTTGCCAGAAATACGGGCAATGATTTCTTTATAACCCCCGTGATCGCCATCGTTGGTGCTTAATATTTCTACACGAAAACCAATATTTTCGGCATAGCGTGAATACATACGGTATAAGTCGCCCGAGAAAATAGCTGCTTCATCACCACCTGTGCCCGCACGAATTTCTAAAATAACGTTACGGCTGTCGTTAGGATCTTTGGGGAGTAATAAGATCTGTAAATCAGCTTCTAAGGTTTCTAACTGCGTTTTTGCTGATTTAAATTCTTCTTGACCCATTTCACGCATTTCTGGGTCTTCGTCTTTTAACAGTGTTTCGGCTTCTGCCAGATCGTCTTGCGCTTGAGTAAATGCCTCGTACGCTTGTACAACCGGCTCTAACTCGGCATATTCTTTAGACAATGAACGAAACTTGTCTTGGTTAGAAATGATTTCATTGTCACTCAGTAAGTGAGCAATTTCTTCGTAGCGCTCACTTAAATGCTGTAGCTTATGAACTAATGATTGCTTCATTGTGTTTAATTCTTCTCTTTATTCTCGTGCGAACTGTTATTAGTATCAGCCGAAATCTGAAATAATTCTTGCACCCAATCTACCACTTCAAGCCGGCCTTCTGCCCCTGCTTGTCGCATCTTTTTGGTTGGGTTGTGTAGCATTTTATTGGTATAGACATGGGCAAATGTTTGCAGCACTTTGGCTGGATCATCACCTTTTGCTAATTGTTTTTGCGCTTTAATTAAGCACTCATCACGGATTGACTCAACGTGCCCACGCAATGCTGTTACTGAAGAAACAACATCTAGCGAACGCAATTCTCGCATAAAACGCTCAACACCCGAAACAATCAATTGCTCGGCTTGCAACGCAGCGTCTTGGCGCGATTTCATATTTTCTTCGATGATGCCTTTTAAATCATCAACCGTGTATAAAAAAACGTCGTTTAAATCCCCGACTTCTTCTTCAATATCACGTGGAACGGCAATATCCACCATAAACATCGGCGCATGGCGGCGTTTTTTTAACGCTCGTTCGACCGTGCCTTTGCCTAAAATAGGCAGCGGACTAGCGGTTGAAGAGATCACAATATCAGCGCGCGGCAATACTTGTGCGATATCTTCTAATAATACGGCTTCGGCATGAAACTGTTCAGCCAGTCTCTGCGCTCTTGCTAAGGTACGGTTAGCAACAATAATTTGTTTGATGCCCGCATCTTTTAAATGCTTCGCCACCAGATCGATGGTTTCACCCGCACCGATTAATAATGCTGTGCTATCACTAAAGTCGGTAAAGATGTGTTTTGCCATGCTCACTGCAGCAAACGCTACCGATACTGGGTTTTGCCCAATCGCTGTATTAGTGCGTACTTCTTTTGCTACCGAAAAGGTTTGACGAAACAACCGGCCAAGATTACTGCCAGCGGTGCCCGCTTGCTGAGAAACAGCAAACGCCGATTTAAATTGACCTAAAATCTGCGGTTCACCCAACACCAAAGAATCTAATCCACTAGCAACGCGCATCATATGTTGCACGGCATCGATGTTATGATGAATATAAGAAGAGTCTTGCAGTATTTGCTCATCCATACTGTGATGATGGCTCAACCAAGCAAGCAAGGCTTGCGCGGTTTCAGCTGCAGCGTCTTTAATAACAGTTTGATCACGGGTTTGTATAGTCGTCGTATTATCTGAAGAAGTATCCGCAAATACAGGGGATACTTGTTCATCGGTATAACAACAATATATTTCAGTGCGATTGCAGGTCGATAAAATTGAAACTTCTGTAACGGGCAGCAAGGTTTCTAGCACGTGTTTAAGTACATCCGGCATAATAGCTGGATCAAACGAGACTTTCTCACGCACAGCAACGGGGGCTGTTTTGTGATTAATACCGAGCGCTATAATTCCCATAAGAGACTATATCCGACCTTGTGTGTGATGTTTGATGATAAAAACGGCACAGTATAACGGGAAATAACAATGAAATCTTTTCCACATTGCCTTGTCCACAGTAAATTAATTCATAATAAAGACATAGCTCTGACTTTTAGACGTTTTTCGAGGTATGCTGTTGCTAGAACACATGGAAAAAGATGGTTATGTTAGTACGGATTGTTAGCTTATTACTCGCCCATAGTTTGCTATTAGGCTGCTCGATTTTGCCTGGAAATTACACAGAAGAAGGTTATTCACCTTTTTTGGGGTCAACTTCTGAGCCAGCTTCTGAATCGGTTTCTGAGTCAATAAGTTCTAAAACATCAGATTCTAAATCTTCAGACTCTAAATCTTCAGATTCTAAGCAAGCTAATTCAACAGAGGCAGACCAAGATACAATGTATCGTCCCTTTTCGGCCGCGACATTATATTCCTTATTAGTCGCTGAAGTAGCTGGGCAGCGTCATCAGTTTGATGTGTCTTTGGTTAATTATTATGATCAAGCTAAAAAAACTGGTGACCCGGCCATTGCCGAGCGCGCCACACGTATTGCGCAATACTTAGGCCGCAACAAGTACATCATGCAAACCTCTCAAGTATGGGTGGATAACGATCCTAATTCTGCATCGGCTCACCAAATATTAGCCTTAGCTTTAATGAAAGCAGGAGATTTTTCTAGCGCATTGCATCATATGGAAGCGGTGTTGCAGCTCGCAGGTGCCAGCCAATTTGATTACCTTGCCCTTAGCGCCCAGTCTCTCAAACGCAACGAAAAACTTGATCTTTTGAGTCAATTTGAACGGTTAACACAAAAGTACGATGATTATGCACCACTTTGGATGGCTCAAGGCAGCCTACTCTTGCAACTAGAAGATTATCCAGCCGCTATTGCAGCGTTAGATAAAGCCCTCGACTTACAACAAGACTATACCGCCGCTGCACTTAATAAAGCACGCGCATTGCATAAATTGAATGAAGCCGAAAAAGCTCTCGATTTACTCGACGACTTGCACGACGCACTGCCCAACCATAAAGGCATTGGTGTATTACGAGCAAGAATTCTTATTGACTTAAAACGCTACAGCGAAGCAAGAGCTGCTTTTCAGTATTTAGCCAATCAGTTTAAGGACGATCATTCGATTAAACTATCACTGGCATTACTGCACATGGAATTAGAAGAATTTGATGAAGCCATTGCCATTTTAAGTGCATTAACGCTGCATAATACCCTAGGTGACGAAGCCTATTTTTATCTAGCGCGCATCGCTGAATCGCAGCAAGACAAAGCTCGCGCCATGCGTAATTATGGCCAAATTGAAAAAGGTCGCCAATTACTGCCCGCCATTATTAGAGTTTCCAGCTTGTTGCGTGAACTAGAAGGCATAAACGCTGCCCGCGATTACATTCATCATCGCCGCGGTGAATTTCAAGAATTTAACACCGAGCTTGCACAGCTAGAAATTGAATTTTTAATGAAAGAAGAAGACTTAACAACGGCTTTTCAAATCGCCAATGAAGCACTTGACGATCACCCAGACAGCACCTATTTACTATACAGCCGCGGTTTAATAGCAGAAAAACTGGGTGATTTAGAGCAACTGGAAATCGATTTGAGACGCGTAATTGCGTTAAAACCTAATGATGCCGAAGCCTTAAATGCCCTTGGTTACACCTTAGCCAATAAAACCGAGCGCCTCGAAGAAGCGTTTGTACTTATTCGACAGGCACTTGAATTATCCCCTGGGAATCCAGCCATTATGGATAGCCTTGGCTGGGCACATTATCGCAAGGGCGAGTTAAAAAAGGCTTTACCTTTATTACAGAAAGCGTTTGATGAATTTCCAGATCACGAGGTCGCCGCACATCTAGGTGAAGTGCTGTGGAAACTTGAGCGCACCAAAGAAGCCAAAGATATTTGGCAGCAAGGGTTGGAGCAAAAACCAGACAGCCAAATTATAGAAGACACCCTTAAACGCCTTGATATAAAGCCTCTTGATATTAGGCGCTCGGACATAGACCTTCCTGTTAAGTGAACCATTAATTATGAGATTTTTTGTCACCCACCTACTGATAATATTCAGCCTAGGGCTAACTGGCTGCAGCTTACTTGATTTACAACAAGACAGTAAATTATTAGAAAGCAAACTCAACCAAATTCAACACTGGCAAGTAAGAGGCAAGCTGTCGGTTATCAATAAAGGCGAAGCCGTTACAGGGTTTTTAACTTGGCAGCAAAAAGAGCAAGCTTTCGATATCTTTTTGTCGGGCCCTTTTGGCCAAGGTTCTAGCCATCTTATAGGTAATCACCAACAAGCAAGCTTAACTCTACCTGGCGAAGAAACCGTTTATGCCGCCTCTGCCGATGAATTAATGGCTCAGTTTGTTGGCTGGAAATTCCCAGTATTAGACATCAGTTACTGGGTTAAAGGGCAAGCAAGCCCTCATTCTGCAGCAACCGAACTAAGAAATGACATGGGGTTGTTAGAAAGTTTGCAGCAACATGGTTGGAGTGTGCAATTTTCACGCTATCAACGTATTGATGACAATTGGCTACCAGGGCGCGTAAAGATCGTTGGCAATGAGTTTACTTTTATTCTAGCCATTAAAGAGTGGGATATTAAAGAGTGGAAGCCAAATGACTGATCTTGTTACTAACACCAACCAACTCTCCTCAGCTTGGTTGAAGGTTCCGTCACCCGCAAAACTGAACTTAATGCTACATATTACTGGCCAACGCGCAGATGGTTATCATGAGCTACAAACTATTTTTCAATTTGTCGATTATGGTGACGAATTAAGCTTTCAGCTACGTGAAGATAGTAAAATTACTCTTTCCCCTGAAATCAAAGGGGTAAATTTTGAAGACAATTTAATTATTAAGGCTGCTCGTGCACTGCAAAGCCACAAAAATGCGGCCAATAAAATCTGTGGCACAAACATACAGCTAACAAAAATTCTACCCATGGGTGGAGGCTTAGGCGGCGGCAGTTCAAATGCTGCTACTGCCCTATTAGCTCTAAACATATTGTGGAAATTAGACTTATCATTAGAAGAACTAGCCCAAATTGGCTTGTCGCTAGGTGCCGACGTCCCAGTGTTTATAAAGGGTCGAGCATGCTGGGCAGAAGGCGTTGGAGATAAGATCACGCCATTGCCAAACTTAGCTGAAAACTGGTTCGTTATTGCTTGCCCAAACGCCCATTCAAATACCAAAGAAATTTTTTCTCACAAAGGGTTGACAAGAAACAGCGAGATCCTTAATATGCGCCACGCACTTGAGGGACAAGCAGCAAACACAGT
>OJEO01000089.1_pt1 | contig 49543 bp, 34 predicted proteins | sample 1593621 | NCBI WGS metagenome assembly OJEO01 (sample SAMN05416875, study PRJEB24817) | seawater metagenome | isolation source: Sea water | place: Canada:Atlantic | collected 2013-11
ATGTAGAGAGGTCTCGTGGGCTCGGAGATGTGTATAAGAGACAGACCCTAGAGCGTGGCCGCTTATTCTCTTGCTCTCGTATTGCGAAGAAGAAATGGGATGAGCAGGGGCTGTTAATAGAGTCGATAACTTCATTGTCTGCTATTGATGAATACTTGAATTCTACTAAACCAAAACAAGCGTGTTATTCCTGTGCCACAGTTGGTAATTGCTCTCAAATACCGGTTGCTGAGCAAGTGAGTACAGATATAGAAAAAATAGTAGCAAAAGCTGAGAAGTATATGGGTGAGGTGATTAAACATGGATAGCAATAAACTTTATTATATCGTGGGCTTAGCGGGCGCGGGTAAAACAACAGTGTGCAAGCAGCTGGCTGAATGTATTGATGGTGGCGCTGCACCGCAGACCTCTGGGCGTTTTATGGATTTCATTAAACAAAAGGGAATAGAAAACCCTAAAAGCCTAGATGCAATATCTCATGAAAAGCGTGAAGCTTTGATTAATGGCCTTCATCATTCGTTTTTGAATGATAAGCAGAATAATTCGTACACGTTTTTAGATGGTCACATGTTTGTTACGAACTCAAAGACTGGCCTGAGAGTTAACGCAATGGCATCTGATAATAAAGATGTATCGGATGGGCTTATATTTTTAAATACCCCTAATCAGATTATTGCTTTTAATATTGACAGTGATAACCAGTCGGGTAAGCGCAATAGAAGTGAATGCAGTATTGATGTTCTGAATGAATTTTCCGAAAGTGAATTTCAAGGAGCGGAAGATTATTGTTTAATGAATTCAATTGGTTTTGGCGTATTGAATAATATCCCTTCAGAAGGTCAATTCTTAGAGGTGAGTTTTGATGATGTTTATTATTTAAATGATTATTATTTGAGCACTGATTTAACGTTAAGAGCACTTTATAAGGCTCAGTTTGATAGTGACTTATCACCTTCATCCTTACGTAAGAAGCATTATGAGATTGGTACTCAGCTTGTTAAGCCATTTATTGAAAAAACTGAGCTTGATTCAGCTGACTATCAAGTGCTATCAATACCAAGGTCGGGTAATTATATAGCCAATGGCTTTTGTGATAGTTTTGATGGCAGATTTATCATGAGTAAGATGCCTGAGGATATTATTTTTGATATGGATGAGTCTAAAGGCCTAGTAATTATCGATTCTGTAATAGATTCAGGTAATACGGTACGCAATATTATTAAATCTCTTCCTGCTTCATACCAACAGCCAATTCACGTGGTGTGCTTAGCTATCAATATTAAGGCATTAGAAATGATTGAGCGATATAACGGCCCTGTTGAGTTTCATTGCTTGGGTTTCTCTAATAAAGCGAATCGCCCGATGGGTACGCTAGATATGGGCGCACGGTTGTATGGAACGCCAGATTAAATCTAGTTGTTAGTGCTAGAATTAATAAATTACCAAAATATAAGGAAGCAGTTAGATTAGCTTTTGGCTGCTAGGTAAGATTGAGTGAAAATATATTACGTAGATGCCGAAAATCTCGGTATTGATTTTTTAGCAGAAAAAAACGTTTCCGTGTTAGATAAGGTTTTTGTCTTTAGTAATAACGAGAGTATTACAACAGAGTGCGAGAAACGTCTTTATATTGGTGTTTCTGGTTACCCTGTAGGCAAGAACCAAGCAGACTTTTACATGATTGGTCATTTAGCAAGGCTAATTTCTTTGTTGTCAGACAAAGAAAAAGGCGCTATTGATTTTATTTTTTGCTCAAAAGATCAGGACTTATTGAAGGCACTTGATTCTCAATGTTCGTTAGCAGGAATTAAGGCGTTCTCTTCGTATCCAGCTGAAAACAAAAAGAAGGAATCAAACAGTACTAGTAAACCGAATACAGATAAGAAAAATAGTCATAAGAAGGGTGCTAAAAAGTGTGTTGAAAATCAGAATATTGAGAGTTCGATATTGGAGTGCTTTGCTCAACCTTCTAAGTCACACGATGTGCAGGTAGCATTGGGGCTATCTAAGCCTAATTTTACTAAAGCAATTAATAATCTGATAAAAGCTGGAAAAATAAAGCGACAGTCAAAATCTAGTAAGAAGTGGTGCAAAGTTTGAGCAACTTTGTCGGGCTAAAGCCGCTAACTACATAAGACATTTTCAGAGTTTGTTAGTCGCACTGAAGTACGACCTACATAAGATATTTGCATCTAAAAATGGTCTCCCCACCGGGACTCGAACCCAGAGCATCCACTTAGGAGAAGATTTTTAATGATATGTATAGTAAGTATTAAAAAGTTTTTCTTTGAGGTTAATCGTTGTTTAAATACTAACTATATGATTTATAACAAGTTTATAAACATCTATTAGTGACGTTTAGTGCCTACTGGATTGGGCACAGATAGAGAGTTGTTGAAAATATGTCACTTTATGGGCACACTGTTTTTGCTTGGTAATGATATCACCCTTCGAAATTTTTCACGAATAATGCACTTTCATAACAAGCATCAAAGTTAGCAGTCGACAGAGGTGTTTAGGTAATGAGTCAGCATAAGAGCAATGGAAAGCTCTGTTTATATCTTGATGAATCTAGTCAATATTTAGATGCGATATCTGAGATAGAAGCGGCTTTCACGATTGATAGGTCATTTCATGCTGAACGAAATCTTGTAGAAGAGCTTCTTAAATTATTGCCATCCCTTCGTGACTCTTCTCGTAAACATAACTGGATTTCAGCACTTCAAGAAGTTCAAAAAAATGGGCTGGATGGAAAGGACGCTAGCTGGAGGAAAATAGCAAAAGGGCGTGAAAATTTTGCAAATCCACTCTCAGGCTCTATAACAGCTTATCAAGTCCCTGCTTTCATTTTGCAGCAAGCTGTTGAAGAGCGATATGAAGATATTGTTCATGCGCTAAAGATCTTATATCTAGAAGCACTAATAAATGATCCCTTCCATCACCGGCTATTTACTGTAGCAAATACACTGCGTAAAAAAGTCATTGGTTTTTCTTTCTCAATAAAAGAGTTAACTCAGTTTTCATCAGCTCATTTGAATGACTATTTTAATGAATTTAAGAGTAAGACTGATAGCTCGATTATTTTTTTTAGTGAGCTTCACTCTATTATCGATAATTTGTTATTGAAAATAGACAAAGAACCTTCTGCAAAGCCGACAGTAGATAATCCTGCTCCTGATATTCCAAAGAGGGTAAGTCCTGGTAATCCTTCTATTGATAAAGTTACTTCTAGCCCTGTAAAAATACTCTTACCTAGTAGTGTTGGTGGAATAAATACGAATCTGCGTATACGAAGCGTTAAGCATAAAGGGGAACCTGAAGCATCTACTCCTGATTTGACTAGCTTCATCTCTTTAGATAATGAAGATAGCGATTCTGATCTTCAGATTGAAGTTAAGATCAATGAAAGTAAATACTGGCTTAGACGACACCAGAATTTAGTGCCAGGTGATTGGGGAAGGTTTACTGCGAAAGAGAAGATTAGTCTTTCAAGTTACATAGAAGCAAATATTGCTAGTAATGACGTTGAAAAGAATAAAATTGTAGGATTAATCGCCCTAGTGTATTTCACAGGTCGCTCGGTCGAGAGTTTGTTAGATTGTGACGTCGGAGAAGGTGCGGTTTTTTCAAAAGACGGAAGTTACCGAAGAGAAGTCAGCTCTCCATCCGACTCATGGCATGCAGATGATGGTCAAATTCAGTATTTAGAATCAGTTTCGGAGGAGTTAGAGCTCAAGTTGCCCACCATGCTAGACCGGTGGATTTCCAACTATGTAGACAGTACGGAAAATACATTAGCAAATGCTCTGGAATTGAATTTAGATCAAGCTAACGAGCAAGTAAGGACCGTTTTGAAAGAAATAAAGCAAGGAATGCAATTTTATAGAATAACTTTAGATAGAATTCAGTCTGCTTTAGCATTAGAAACAACGTTGATGTTTCAGGATGAAGTAGTGACTTATCAACTAACTTCAGCCGCTAATCATGCACCACCTATGTTGGCGTATTACATTGCACATGACTCACAATATGTTTCTCAGTGTTATGATCGGGTAACGGCTCAGTTGGTTAAAAAATGGAATTGATTAAGTCATACCCGAGTCGAGATACAATTCGAAAATACATAGCTCACGCGACAGCTCGTGTTAATGAGTCAATGAAACAATCCAATATTGCTGTGCGTCATAATGTGTTTACTGATTATTGTCTTTCAGTAATCTTTTTCGCTACAGGTCATCGGCCAATTAAAGATCCAATTCAGGATCAAGAATACTTTGATCTTGAACTGGGCGTGATGCTCATTGCAGATAAAGTTTCTTCTGAAGATCGAGCATGGCGCGCCACTGCTCTTGGCGATATCGCCTGTAAACAGTTGTCATATTACGGCGAATATTTACCACGTTTGTATTCGAACTTATCTACATTGACTGGCAGTGAAGACTTACTGGCGAGATTGGCTGGTCTGATAAATGGTAATAATAGTTTGCCATACTTCTTTTATTTAGACGAAAGCTGCCCCGCACGCGTCGTTAACATTACTCCAGCATTGATGAAAAAAAGATTTGAAGAATATTGGGACTTACCAATCTATCTTTTTCGACATATAGCCGCAACTGAATTAATAAAAGTTACAAGAGATCCAAGGTCTGTAAAAATTCAACTCGGGCATAGCGTAGGCCCAGATCATCCGTTGGGTGCTACTGCAACAGAGTCTGTATTGAGTAAGTTATCTGAGATAGCACTCAATGTTGATATTTACATGAAAGACTTGGGGTGGACGGCACTAAGATCAACCTTGCGAGCATCATCAGTAAGTCGTCATATTCAAGTTCATGATAATGGGATAATTTCATATGAGTTTGGATATGAGAAAAGAGCTAAAGAACGCAACAAGAGAAGATTGCTGATTAAGACAGTGGTAAAAACTGCAATACATGACGTTTTGGGTGAGGAATCTAGATTACCTACTAGTGATGAGCTTCATGAAATTATCGAGCGGTGCACGAGCCTTGCAGAAACTAAAGGGTTTTCAATAAACCGCAGTATTGCGTTAGTTAAGCGTTTTGTTAGACGTCAAAAAGGCGGGAAAGAGTTACTGGATCGTGTAAACATGAATTACCAGATTCGCATGGAGCCTTCTCCATTTCATGCTGACTCTTTGATTTCATACAAGGCTACTAGGCGTGTCAGACAGGAGTTCTTAGATTATTTAGACGGTAACTATAACTCAGATTGTAGTCTTAATCTTGATGTAAGAATTGCTGAGATAATCTATTCCGCTGCTCTCTTTAGTGCTCTAGCTGACCTTAATAAATTAAATAGCTTAATTAAATGTTTGCTCCGCACTACGTATCAGTTTGATGGAGAAATGTTTGTTGATATACCGCTGACGGATCAACCAGATAAGCCTGTTTTTAGGTGGTTTCCTGACAAAATTAGTACGATCTTAATCTCAGGTTTATTAAGTAAAATTGATAGACAGGAATCTGTAGATTCAAAAAATATTATTAATAATATTAGTGCCTTAAATACTAAATTTAAACTTAAAAGCAGTAAAAAAGACTCTCTTTTGAACTTGGTTGAACTATCTAAATCCGCGTTGTTTTTTGAAGTACCAGGTCATCTTGCAAGTTGTCTCGCTGGCAAGACAGTGTCTGTATCAGTTCCCCTGGCTCAATGGGTTAGATCGAAAACTGGTAAGGCATTGGAGTTTGATACAAATCATCAGGAACGAGCTGAATATGTTAGTAAGAAGCTAGAGCTTATTGATGTTGATACAGTAGCAATACGATACAGTGAGAAAGAATCTAAAGAGTTCTTGAAGAAGCTTCTCGAAGTATTCAGAGATGTTGAAAGTATTGATTTGAGGGCAAGCAGCAAGGCTTCAACACAGCGTAAAAAAGAACTTATTAGGCTGATTAAAGCGAATTTCTCATCTACTGAAGATAAAAAATGGTCTTCTTTGTCCATCATTATTTTGAATTGGGTAATGTATTTAAGTGAAAACGGGACGCGTAGTAAAAAGAAACTCGCTTTTTCAACGGTTAGAAAATATAGCTTTATGGTAGCCCGTGTTCTTACTTCTATGAGAATCGAAGGGAGTTTTTTAAACTATGATGAAAGCAGTTTCGAAGAAATTTATTTGAAGGCGCTAGAGATAATCTCTTCTGAGCGAAGACATGAATTCGCAGGTCGTATCAAGGAATTTCACAGTTTTTTGATCGACAGTTATGGCGTTGAAGATCCAGCGTGGTCCCAGATTTTTGCAAATTCAAATAAGAATATGAGCTATTCCGATGCTAATTTAGTAAGTGAAGCTGAATATTTAAGTATTTTGCATGCGATAGAGTGTGACCAATCTACCAATGAGTTAACAAAATATCGTTATCTTGCTCTATTAATTTTTGGTTATAGGTTTGGACTTCGATTTGGTGAAGCATTTCGATTGCGCTATGTAGACTTTCAATTATCTACTGTGAATGAAGAGCCCTCAGTTATCTTGGTAAAAAATATAATATATGGTGATACAAAATCTGAGGCTGGGGTAAGGGCTGTATATCTTTTAGAAACTTTAACTGATCTTGAAAATGAAGCTTTACAAAAAATTCATAATTATGCTCATCTTCTTTATGAGACGGATTCACAAGTAGCACTAATGTCTGCGGGTGAAGGCAGTAGAGAGCTGATTAATCGATTTACGGCAACTAGTCATATCAGTTATTACATTAAAAAAGTCACTGGTGATCCAAGCCTGAAATATCAACATTTACGACATAGCTGGGCAACAAGAATGTATCGATTTTTAGTTATGCCTGAGCTGGAAAATGAAGAAGTAGCTCTATCGTCAGAATTTGTGAGTAGTTTTGTTTTTCATCACGCTACAAAAGCACCGCTCAGATCAATCTCGACTGCTCTGGGTCATCGTTCTGAAACCACTACACTTAGTTGTTATATACATAGTGTCGACAAAGCAGTTCAAAATATAATATCTCTTGATGACTACTCTATTACATCGAAAGCTCATGCATACGCGTTATGCGTGAGTGTCTCAAGCGCTAAAAAAAGGATGGAAAGACAAACTCTGTACTCAATACATAAGAATATCCCTTTTCCAAGCATACAATTGCGAGAATCAAATGATGTTACATTAAAATGTCTAGCTGAATCGCAAGACATTAAGCAGATACAACTTACAGATATTGATTTCTTGTTAAAGAGATATTCGCAAACTAAGCAGGATATCGATGTTCTGGCGTATCAGATAATGCTCGATCAAAAGTTGGCGGATAAGGTCGTTAAAGTAGCTGCTGAGGTTGAAAGAATATCGGGATTTGAATTCTATCAAGCGACTTTTGTTAATAAAGATAAACTTCTTGATCAAAATGCTTTTCAGCTGAAAGAGTTAAAAGAATTTAAGACTGAAAATGAAAGAGTTACCGAAGTACTGAAAACATTAGATATTTATATTTCAGAATTAGGTAGTAATGAAGTGAATGATATCGCGATAGGCTTGGGTGTTTGGAAAAAAACACTCAGAAAAAATATCAATATTATTACTGACTTTGATGAGAAGACTGGATTAGAACGGCTTATAGATAAGTTAAATCTAGGTATGATGTTAGTTAATGACGATAATAATAAAACGAGTTATACACCTACCGCTTTCGAAAAAAATAGGGGGCGAAGGGTATCTCGGTTGGCTGTGAGGATTAAACCTGGGGCTCAATTAAAGACATTTCAAGTGGTTGCTAGGGTTATGTTTTTGTTAAGTGTTTACTTAGAAATTAATTCTAATTAGTAATTAGCTTGATGTAGTAGATCGATATATCTACTGCATCAAACTAATTACTAGAACTTAGAGATCACTCAAGTCGAGTTGCTGGTTCTTCGTATACTCTTCAACTTTTATTATTATTCCGCCAGCATGTTTTTTCCCACCCCTAAAATTTTGGTATGTTTTTCTTAGACTAATTTTTAACACTCTTTTATATGCTAGATGTAGAGCTAGCTCTGTTTCTAAATCTTCGCTATATGAATACTTCTCCTCTTTTTTATTCTCAGAAATTACATAAGCTACGTTATCACTTATATGAACGCCGGTTATTCGGCCGATTATGCTCTCAACATCATCACTTTCAAATGTCTCAATATGTTTTTTAAGAAGACTCATTTCTATCGTTTCTTCACCAATTTCACATTTAACTTCATTGTTGCTTTTCAAGTCATCTAGAATGTCATAAATAGTATCTTTTAGTCCTCTTTCTACAAGAATAACACCATCTTCTATAATGTTAGATTGCTTGTTTTTCTCTTCAATTTTAACATTATTAATATCAATTCTAGACGTTTCACTAATGAACTTTATTGACTTGAGTATTTTTAAGGCTAAAGACTCTGACTCATTAATAAGTAAATTTATATTCATATCTGAATCGTCTCTATAATGCATGTGTACACATAGACCAAGCACTTTTGCTTTTGCGTCAAGTTTCGAATCGACACTATAAAAAATGCTTTTTTTATGATTATAATTTAATAGTTGATCTAATTTTTTAGCTATATGTGATAAGAGCTTTTCATTTTGTTTTATTGCAGATTGATAAATACTAGTATTCCAATAAAAATCCTCTTTTTCTGAATTGATATCTCTTAGAATCTTTAAATTTATAATCTCATGACTTCTACGTGTTGCTGAATCATTCATGTAATACTCCCCTGTTTTTGTTTCTGTTTTAAAAGTTTAAAGCTATATTGTTTGTCAATGATTGCTAGAGAAAACTGATGAAAAGTGAAGATAATCAAGAATAGGAGCTATGAGATAACTATGACTAAAATTGAGATCACTTGTGCGTGTTTAAATCTAGTTTTAATGTATAAAAAGTAGAGATAAGTGATTTTTTTGGACGAAGCAGTGCAGAAACTTTTTTAATAATTATGCAAAAATTCAAAGTAAATCTGAATAATTATAAAAAGTAAGCATTTGTCGTTAAATGTTGGTTTTTAGTTAATAAAAATGCATACAGACAGAGTTTCTGAAACTCAGTTGTGTTTTTATCTAGATCAAGTCGATCTATTTTTTGGGGTTGGGTTCACTAATATCGTGAATTAAGAGATCGCTAACTAGAGCAACCTGTTATAAAAAAATAATTCTTTTATATATCGTTGTCAATAACAATTTTTAACTTTAACTTACAATAGTAATTGAAATTCAACCTGATTTCAGAAGCTATCTATTATTGAACTTAGATTAAGAAGGGTAAGATAACTGTGAAATTATCTAATTTAGCATCCTAACCAGCTGCCGAGATAACGCACGAGTCACAATAAGTATTAAATTTTTTCTGAATGATCGTCTCTATAATAAGGCTTTTCTGTTCTATGCAAACAACTATGAAAATAGTGTCGAATTTTTTTGGGCAATACAATATCTGAATTATTTAAGCTTGTAAAATCAAGCCGACACGTAATTTTTATAGTATTCCACGACTAAATATCAGTTGTATAAGTTCTTGATTGTAGTTCAAGTCATTGAATTTAAAGAGTATATTATTTTTTTACCGACGAATTTGTTGTTGGTATTTATTGCTTTTAAGTTTTTTTCACTCCTCATCCCTTTGCTACTCTCTAAATTTTTTTCATGTTTTTTTACTTTGTCGGGTCAATTTGCACAAAAATATTCAGCTGTTATGTTGATTTGGCGGTGTGGTTAGTCGCTTTAATAAACTTAATATCAATAAAGGTGAAAACTTATGAAAAAATATAAATTAGATGAAAATACAGTTTGGGAATTTTACAGTATTTATTTAGGTCTATGCTTGTACCCTGTGGATAACTTTAAGGCTGAGGTTGATTCTGAAATTATTATGGCATTAGGAGGGTTAAGTGATTCTGCTTTGGTTGATGATCTTGCGTTATGGACAAGGCAAGCAAGTGCAAGTATACGCGAGATAATTGCTAGCAATGAAAGTAAAACTAGAGATCAGATCATTAAATGCTGCTCTAAATTGAATTCTCAAAGTAAATCAAAGATTGAGACTTTTCTAAAACGTTTGATAAAACAGCTAGGGATAGAAAACACCGTCGAGGATATTAAATATAGAAACTCAGTACTTTCGTTACTAAATTGAATGGGATGCTATTATTTAATTGCTCAAGTTGGCTAAGATGAGTAAGTAATTAGACTTGGTGAGTTCGAAGTGTATTTAATATTTAAAGCTTAAATACACTTCTATTGATTTTTATGACGTTACTCACCTTTTTCTACTAAGTACTCAATTTTTCCATCGCCATGCAGTACCGATGGCACGTTCTTATAGGCTGTATTAGGCGGAATATATACAGCATAATCAGGTCCTAGACGTCTCATGAAATCTTCTCTCATAGCATTTGCGAGTGTATAGCGGTCGTTAACAGATCTAATTGCAAAACTCGCAGTGCAAAAACCGCCAGCTAGTTCGCCTTTAACTGGACATTGAAATGTTATTGATACTGTCCCCTTGCGGCCAGAGTTATCATTTCTATTAAATTTTATAAACCGTCCATAAGAAACATCTGTTTTAGGTATCCATTTATATTCTCGTTTCTCTAGCCCTGGGCTTTCTGTAATAACAACTTTATATATATCTGGCATTAATGCTGAATAATCTCCAACTACAGATTCAGTTGTTGCTTTGAGTAACTCAATATCAATCTTGCCATTTTTATTCATTAAAAAGTGTTTTGATGAATAATCCCAAGCAAATGAGTAGTTTTCTCCTTCATATCCAGCGCTCCCTAGATTAGAAAGTAATCCTGCTAGGCCTAAGCCGCCTGCAAAATCAAGAGATAGGCCAAGACTAGTGCCTATTGCGGTTGATCCAACAGCGTATGCAATACCCGAGTCTGAGCTGGTTTCAAATATCTGATTTATTTTTTTGTACTCCTCTACATCATCTTCAACGTCTTCGAATTCATCTTTTGTTAAATCACGAGCGGTATAGGCACCTTGAGCACTTAATAGTTTTAATGCATCAGAAGAATTCTCTTTGATGATAATGGGTTTTTCGGAGTAGTTTTGCTGCGTGAGTCTCATTGGATATTGGCTGCATGCTGATATAAGTAATAGAGCCGATGCTAAAGTGGTTATTTTTGTTATGTTCATTAATCCTCCTTGAAAGGTTTTATCCTATTGATTTTTGAGCATGATTATAATAACCAATCAACTCCCAAGCAAACCAGAAGTTTTGACCTATAGCAGAATGCTAATGACCGTCAAAATAAGTAGTTGTTTCAATTAATTTGTGATTATTAGTATTTGAAATGCGATACGGATTAGGTGTTCAGTTATTTTAGTCCTACTCTTACCATTGCAAAGTTGTCTTTATTACTCATTGTGCTCACCTGCTTTGGAAGTAGAGATTTGAAGTATGATGATAGCTCCCCCAAAGTTTTCGGTCTTTTTACTTTCTTCTGGGACTGATACTGAACCCACATGCAGATCGCTGAGTAATTGTCATTGCAGATCGGCACTTTCAAATAATAGGCCAGCCGATACCCCTGCTTTATTTTATGTTTTTCAATAAGCCAAAAAGCTATTTCTTGGTTTCGTTGAGTTATCCAGTTCGTTACAAGTGCATGATTACTCATTTTTACCTCCACTCATTTCACGTTCCAATAAGCGCTCGAAAGCAGATCCATCCTGGCGCGTTAGGTTGGGCACATAGCGAGAATAAACTCTGAATAACATCTCTGTAGTTGTATGACCCATCTGTCGTGCAATCCATTCTGGGCTTTCACCAGCGGCCAGCCACAGAGTTGCTGCAGTGTGACGAGATTGGTAAGGGTTTCTTCTCTCTATATTCAAACTTTCTAATAATGGGTACCAAACTTTTTTAGTGATATAAGAGAGGCTATAAGGTTTAAACCTATTTGAGAGGAAAACATAGTCATAATTTCCAGATACCTCGTACTGATCTTTTAGAGCTTTATGTACAATACTTGGCATTTCAATTTCTCTACAAGACCCATCATTTTTTGTGTAGCTATATCTACCGTTAATATACGATTCTCGCACTAAAATCTGCTTCCGCTCGAAGTCGATATGTCGCCATCTAAGCCCATCTATTTCACAGGTGCGCATACCAGTAAAAAATCGTGTTATGTAATAGCTCTTAAAATCTGACCTCACGTTATCAATGATTAATCTTACTTCTTCAACAGTAAATGGGTGTGCATCTGAACGGGGTACTTTTAATGATTTAATTCCAATATAAGGGGAGTTGAAGTGATATCTATTGGCTGCCTCGTTTAACATCATACGAACAGGTGTAAGAATGTGATTGATTGTTGATGCTGCTAATGGATTTCCATCTCTATTGGTTTTCTTTGCAAGTACTGATCGGAACGCCAAAATATCTGCTTTTGTAATTGCTTCAACTTCTTTATCACCTAATACAGGAAGAATATGATTTTGTAGATTAGCTTCAACTGATCTAGAGTTTGATTTACGCCACTGGACTTTCATTTCGGAAAACCAAAGCTCTGCAAAGTCTTTAAGTAGCGGAGTACTTTTGCTTGCAACTGTATTCGCTTGCTTTACTTCAACAACTGTTTCGAACTTCTTGGCATTACTACTACCAGGAAAGCATTTCGAATATTCGAAAATACCTAACAGAATTTCAGCTTCTATTATATTAAGAGCTTTTTCCAGCTTAAGACGATTAGGTTTTGTGTCATCAAGAGCAGTCTGTTCACGGCAGCGCTTGCCTCGGTAGTTAAAATCTAAAAATAGTTTTCCAGTTTCTTTACGTATACGAATACTACCCATATGATGCTCTTCCATTTCTTAAAGTCAGATCGGTAAATGATTCTATAAAACGGTATTTCATTATTTTTATATGTGAGAAAAGTAGTTTATCAATCATTATTAGCCTCTTCTGAATCAAACTTGTCACTATTAGAAAAGTTTGTTTTAACTAAATGCTCCATTGCAGAGCCATCTTTTCGGGTAAGGTTTGGTACGTAGCGTGAATAGACATTAAACAGCATTTCTGTTGTTGTGTGGCCCATCTGTCGTGCAATCCATTCAGGGCTTTCTCCAGCACCCAACCAGAGCGTTGCTGCGGTATGACGTGTTTGGTAAGGGTTCCTTCTTTCTATGTTTAGCCTTTCTAAAAGTGGGTACCACACTCGCTTTGAAACATTATTGTTTCTTAGGGGAGTATTTATACCTGAGCAAAATACGAAGGGTGAGTCTCCAGTGATATCGAATTGTTCTTTAAGTGCGTCATATACCATTTGGGACATATCTATGTTGCGAAATGATCCATCATTCTTAGTATAGGTAAACTCATTTCGAGTATACACTTCACGAATAAGTAATTGCTTGCGTTCAAAATCTACATATTTCCATTTCAGACCGTCTATTTCTGAAGATCTCATTCCGGTAAAAAATCGTGTTATATAATAATTTTTGAAATCCGCTCTAACACCATTAATGATTTTTTTAACTTCCTCTAGTGTAAAAGGGTGTGCATCTGAACGGGGCACTTTTAATGATTTAATTCCCACATAAGGTGAACTGAAATTATACCGATTGGCTGCCTCGTTCAAAATCATACGCAAAGGTGTAAGAATGTGGTTGATTGTAGAAGCTGATAATGGCTTTCCGTATCGGTTGGTTTTCTTTGCAAGTAGTGAGCGGAATGCCAAAATATCTGCTTTTTTAATAGCCTCAACTTCTTTATCGCCTAATATTGGAAGAATATAATTTTGTAGATTAGCTCTAACTGATGTTGAGCTTGATTTACGCCACTGGACTTTCATTTCGGAAAACCAAAGCTCTGCAAAGTCTTTAAGTAGCGGAGTACTTTTGCTTGCAACTGTATTCGCTTGCTTTACTTCAACAACTGTTTCGAACTTCTTGGCATTACTACTACCAGGAAAGCATTTCGAATATTCGAAAATACCTAACAGAATTTCAGCTTCTATTTTATTAAGAGCTTTTTCCAGCTTAAGACGATTAGGTTTTGTGTCATTAAGAGCAGTCTGTTCACGGCAGCGTTTGCCTTGGTAGTTAAAATCTAAAAACAGCTTTCCAGTTTCTTTACGTACACGGATACTACCCATACAAAACACCTCCTTTTGTCATTGAAAAATTAATTTTTAAACATGTTTGTTGATTGCTCATTGCAATACTCCTAGCAGAATAGAAACTTGAGATACCAGAGAGACTTCTAACTATTGCGATACTGGTGTATGTGTTTGTGCTTATTCGTTAGAAGTCATCCCCGTAAGTTAAAAATCAATATCACCTTGAAGGTAAGTGGGAATGGTTGATACCAATCGGCTTTGCAGGCTTTCTAGGCTCAAGTCTTTACCTTGGTTAAGCGTTAAAATACGCTGTATCCAAAGTTCGATAGCGGTGTGGTTATCGCTTGGGTAATCTAGCTCTAAATAAGGTGCTAGTGAGTCGCCATTCGTAATATGCATTTTGCTAATCAAAAGACTGGCTAAATCTCGGGCTCTTGGTGTTACCCATGCGTTACTGCTTGTAGTGGTGAATTTAAGCATTGTCTTTTTCCTCATCGGCTTGCTGAATATTGTTATCAATCGATTTACTCTCAATAAAACTTTGATTGAGTAGACGCTCCATTGCTGAACCATCCTGACGAGTCAGGTTGGGTACATAGCGTGAATACACCCGAAAGAGCATTTCGGTAGACGTATGGCCCATCTGACGAGCTATCCATTCAGGACTTTCGCCAGCAGCAAGCCAAAGTGTTGCGGCGGTATGACGTGTTTGATACGGCGTTCTTCTTTCAATGCCTAAATAGCGTAAGAGGGGATACCACACTCTTTTAGTGACGTTCGTATTTCTAAGGGGAGTAAAGGCATCAGAGCAAAATACAAAGTCGTATTTCCCTGTCGTCTCGTACTGTTCTAGTAACGAGTCAAAAACCAGTTGTGACATATCGATCGTGCGGAAAGAACCATCATTCTTGGTATAAACAAACTCACCCAATACATAAGACTCTCGTACAAGAATTTGTTTGCGCTCAAAGTCAATATTCTTCCACCTCAAACCATCAATTTCACAAGAACGCATCCCCGTAAAAAAGCGAATGATGTAGTAGTTTTTAAAGTCAGGCCGCACGTTATTAATGATCAGCTTCACCTCTTCAATGGTGAAAGGGTGTGCGTCCGTCTTAGGAACCTTTAATGATTTAATTCCCTCGTAAGGTGAGCTAAAATTAAACCGGTTGGCCGCCTCAGCCATAATCATTCGCAATGGCGTCATGATTTGGTTGATGTGTGAAGTGGATAGCGACTTATTACTTCGATTGGTTACTTTGGCGAGTGTTGATCGAAATTCTAAGATGTTTGCTTTGCTTATGTGGCCAACTTCCATCTCACCAAATACGGGTAAGACATGGTTTCTTAAATTGCCCATTACTTTATTGCAGTGAGATTTACGCCACTGGATTTTCATTTCTGAAAACCAAAGATCAGCAAAGTCTTTAAACAATGGAGTACTTTCAATACCTGCTTTTTTCTTTTCTTTTGCTAAATCTTCTTCCTGAAATTTCACCGCATTATTACTGCCAGGAAAAGAATCAGGATAGCTGAAGGTTCCAAGCATAATTTCAGCTTCAATTTTTTTCAGTGCCAGCTCTAACTTACGACGATTGGCCTGAGTATCATCAAGGGCTGTCTGTTCACGGCAGCGCTTATTTCGATAATGGAAATCAAGGAACAGCTTCCCTGTTTCTTTGCGTACACGGATGCTACCCATATAAGACACCTCCATTAGTCATAGGGATATTGACGGATAAACCTTTCGAAGCCATGCACATGTCTTTTTCAATCGCATCCCACAAATATAAAATTTTGCGGCCACCAAATGGGCGAATGTAATGCTGCCCTTCAATAAGAACAGAATCCTTTAAGCTTTCGCGAATAGTACGAGCGTCGTATTTAATGCGAGCAGCTAGCTCGTCTGTTGTTAGATAAGTTTGTGACATCTAATTAATCCTCTAGTAGTATAAAACCTTCTATTGGAAACCAATGTGATCTCCTGAAGATCAATATAACCCATAAAAGATCTATTGCAAGCTTTTTTGCTCTCTTATAGATCAAATAGGTCTACTAAAGATGATTAAGTGCAACTTATCCCGATTAATGGGCGAGAAAAAATTAAAGATTTCAGATGTGGCGAAAGACACTGGTATCAATCGTGGAACCATTACACGTCTATACCACGAGACTGCCGTAAGGGTTGATTTTGAGGTTCTAGAGAAGTTATGTATTTACTTAGGATGTAATATAGGGGACTTGTTAGAGCTAGAATTAAAGAATATTTAAATGCTTAGCTTATATAATCTGACTCCGTTTGGGCTTAAAAATCGCCAAAACGCTACCGGTGTTTCAGTACGAAGATGATTTCGAGCTTTGGGCAGTGCCGTTTGATTTGAGTAAGATAGAGTTAAAGATTGACTGGTGAACAAAGGGCTAACCAGCACAGAGTTTGAAAATTTTAACAAGAATGGTTGTTTACTATGAATAAAGAATTACTCCAACAATATAAAGATGCGATTTATGTGATAGAAGATCAAGGACATAAAATTGTATTGGAACACGCCGGAAAGCATGCAGAATCTGACCTTTTGTTAGAGCGCTATGGGGCGAAGCTTGCCGCATTTATTACACCTGAAAACCCGTTCAGTATTGTTTTATCAAATGAAGAAAATACGCTTAGGCATGAGCGATTTAAAGAGATATTAAAAGAAAAAACCCTTCGGTTTCTAACGGGGTATGGTACCGACGTTGAAGGTAAGTGGGGAAAAGAAATTAGCTATTTGATTATGATTAAAGACAAAGCAACTTCAGATGAATTATCTAAGGTTTTTGGACAGAATGCCTATTTAGTTGTCTCGAAAGGTTATGCACCCATATTAAGATGCATGCAACCTATTCAGTATAAAGACCTATAATAAAGTAACTATAAGCTTTATGACGAAACAATGACTGCTTCTAGTATTATTCTTATGCAAACAAACCTTACAGTAATAAAATTTTACATGTTTATTTAAATCATGCAGAATGGATTTATTGATAATAGGGTTATTGTTTTATGCGGTCAGAAAAACACGAGGTGCTGTTAAGGCTAAAAGCCATAGAACTCCTAGCATACTGGGAGGGCAGGCTAGTTACCAATAAATTAGTTACTTGGTTTGGAATAAGCAGGCAGCAAGCATCGGCTGATATCAAACGCTACCTCGAAAAGCATAACCCCAATGCACTTAAGCACGACCCTGGCGTTAAAGCTTATGTCCCTGTTATTGGTTTTAAACCTGTTCTTACCAGTGGTCATATCAACGAATATATGGAGCTTATCGCAGGTCTATCTTGCGATCAAATAGCCGACGATCGAATGGCCGTTACGCTGGAGTCCGATGTCAACGTTACAGGTCTGCAGATGCCAGACCGTTCAGTGCAGCCAGAAGTCACTCGCGAAATAGTCAGTGCTTGTCGAAACGGTACAAGTTTAAGAATCTTGTATGCCTCAATGAACAACCCCACACTGCACGAGCGCATTATCTCGCCACACACACTTGTCTCCACAGGTTTCCGTTGGCATGTGCGTGCTTATTGCCATACGCGCAAAGGCTATCGTGATTTTATCTTGTCACGCATCGACAGAACGCCAACCACCGTCGATATACCAGCACCGTCAATCGCAGAAGACCGCGACTGGAATGAAATGATCACCTTAAATATCATTCCTAATACCCAGCTTAGTGACGCGCAAAAAGCATTAATTGAAAAAGATTACGGCATGCCCGATGGTCGTCTACAACTCACCATTAGAAAAGCCCTCGCGCATTACAGCTTGCAACGTTATCAGGCAGCCATTACCGCGAGTGAAGCTCAAAATACCAGCCAATACCCTATTCAGTTACAAGCAGCCGATCGTCCAAAACTGACTCCTTATCTTTTTGGCGAGGTTGAAAGGGCAGGCGGAATTGAAAAAGTGGGCGGAATTGAAAAAGAAGGGGAAGCAGATGAATAACTTCTCCTACAAAAGCGACATCAATGGCGGCTCACTCATGGTTCGCGAAAGCCGAATCATTGCCGATCTTTTACTAAGCAATGCCAGCGATGCCGAGTGGCAGCAAAGAATCCAACAGAATAACGAACTGCAAAAACGCACGCCTTCAACCGCCAAGCGTTTTTCTAATGTGATTCACAAAAGGCTCAAGCTGTTAGAGCCCGAGTTTTGGCAAGCCCTTAGAGACGGCGATGATGAACTAGCCACACAAGTCGCCTTTGTTTCAGCATTAGAGCGAAACCTACTACTGCTTGAGTTTATGGAAAGCGTAGTAAAAGACGCCTACAACTCACACGAAGAAGTGCTTAAACCGTATCAATGGCTCGACTTCTTAGAAGACTGCGGCAACAAAGATGCCCAAATATTCGGCTGGAAAGATTCTACCAAACAAAAAATGGGGGGCGTCGTCTTTCGCATACTGGCTGAAGCAGGCTACCTAGAAAATGCCCGCAGCAAAAAACTACAAAATGTCCTCATTCGCCCAGAAGTGAAAGACATGCTTGAAAACACTTTTAGAAAACGCTTATTAGCGAGTATGGACATTCGGTTATGAACGAACAGCTACAGCAAAGACTCAACAAAATACCGGATATAATACTGTCCGAAGACTTCCTAAAGAAAAAAGGCTTAGGCGGCGACCTATGCTTTTGGATATTCGACTACGCCCCCGAAAGCGAGCTACAAGTCAGAGAATACCTAACCTTCTTAAACGAAGTACTGCGCAACAAACACAGTCATCTTAACGTGGTTCATATCAACCTATTAGAAGACATGATCGCGTATTTAAAAGACCGTAAATTACTAGACCGCGCCTTCGACCTGCAAAAAAACAAAGGCGACGCCGCGTTATTAAAAGCCCTCAAAGGCCCGTTGCACATGGGTAAATTTGTCCCGTTTTTACTGCAGCACCACAACATCAAAGACCAAGACCTTGTGTTGTTCTCTGGGGTAGGTTCCGTATGGCCATTATTACGAGCGCACAATCTGCTCAACAGCCTGCATGCCGATCTAGGGCACGTGCCACTGGTGCTCTTTTACCCAGGCGAATACACCGGCAAAGACCTAACCCTATTCAATAGAATTCCATCGAATAATTACTATCGCGCGTTTAAATTAGTTAGCGAATAAGGACATCACCATGACAGCTATCAAAGACATATTTTACAAAGACATCGAACGCTCGATTAACGGCGTCGTAAAAGCCGACCAAAACGACACCACCACAGTCTACGTCGAGCTAGACGAATACGTGGTTACCAAAGAGCTAGACCAGCATTTCAGAGAATTCTTTGAAGTCTTCTCAACCTCGCTAAACGACAAATCCCTAGAAGACAAAATCGGCGTCTGGATCTCCGGCTTCTTTGGCTCGGGTAAATCGCACTTTCTAAAAATCTTGTCGTACCTGCTCGCCAACGTAGAATCAACATCGCCAAGCGGCGACAAAAAACACGCGGCCGACTTCTTTGATGAAACCAAAATCCAAGATTCAATGATCCGTGCCGACATCCAAAAAGCAGCGCAAAACAGCTCCGATGTCATCCTATTCAACATCGACAGCAAATCCGGTGCGCGTGATGATTCCAACCCCATACTAGACGTATTCTTACGCGTATTTAACGAATTTGAAGGCTTCAGCAGCGACCATCCGCACATTGCACACCTAGAACGTTATCTTAAAAACCGAGAAGTACTGGCGACCTTTACCGAAAAATTCGCCGAACTGAGCGGATCAACGTGGGAAGCCGAGCGCGACGCCTATCACTTCTTCCAAGACGACATTCAAAGTGCACTTGCCGCAGCGCTGAGCATCTCAGAAACCGACGCCGAAAAATGGTTCGAAGACTCAGAAGACAACTTCGACGTAAACGCAGAACGCTTCTGCGAATGGGTAAAAGAATACCTAGACAACCACCCAGATCCAAACCGTCGTATCCTATTCTTAGTCGACGAAATCGGACAGTTTATCGGTAAAAACACCGACAGAATGCTTAAGCTGCAAACCCTAGCCGAAAATCTAGGAACAATATGTAAGGGCCGCGCCTGGATCGTAGTAACCGCACAAGCCGATATGGACGCAACCTTAGGCGAATTATCCAGCTCCGAGTCAGATACTTTCTCTAAAATTGCCGCGCGTTTTAATACCCGCTTATCGTTATCCGGTGCCAACGTCGACGAAGTGATTGAACAGCGCTTATTGCGCAAAACCCCAGAAGCCAACGAAGAACTCAAAGCGATTTACGCCAAAGACGGCGACATCCTAAAAAACCAAATCATCTTCGACAACACCGGGCCAACCTTGCGTTCGTTTGAAAGTGAAGCCGATTTTGTACAGTGCTACCCATACCCACCGTACCAGTTCCGCTTATTGCAAAGCGTATTTACCGAAATCAGAAAGGTCGGGGCAACCGGTGCGGCATTATCCAACGCATCACGTTCGATGTTAGATTCATTCCAAGTGGCCGCGCTGCAACTAAAAGACGCACAAGTTGGCGCACTTGTGCCCATGCATTACTTTTATCGCTCGGTAGAATCCTTCTTAGAACCCGCAGTAAAACAAGCCATCGACAACGCGGCAACCGACTCACTGTTCTCAGAATTCGACATCAGCTTATTAAAAACACTGTTTATGATTCGCTACGTCGACCTCGTAAAAGGCACCGTCGACAACCTAATGACCCTGTCGTTAAACACCATCGACGAAGACAAAGTCATCCTGCGTAAAAACGTAGAAGAAAGCCTACAACTGCTCGAAAAACAGTGCCTAATTACCCTAAACGGTAACGAATACTTATTCTTAACGAATGAAGAACGAGACATCACGCGCAAGATCAGAGCAACCGACATCTCCACCTCGGAAGAAACCAAAGCACTGACCGACCTTATCTACAAAGAACTGCTCAGTGATAAAAACAAATTTCGTTACCCAAAAAACAAACAAGACTACGGCATAGGTCGATTCTTAGACGGGCATTCACTCGATGGCCGCTACGAAGCCGACTTAAAAGTCGAAGTCCTATCGCCATTAGACCCAGATTACAGCATGTACTCTGAAGCCGCGTGTATTAACCGCAGCACCGAAGGCAATGGCTCAATCGTTATCAAACTACCAGACGACCGCGCCTTCTTCACAGAAATTGGTACCTGGTTAAGAACCAACAAATTTATCCGTTTAAACAACGACAGCACCCAGCAAGATATCTCACGCATACTGGCCGACCGTGGGCGCGAAAACCAAGAACGCAGAACGCGCTTACGCATCAACATAGACAACCTAATACTAAGAGCAGAAGTCTACTGTCTAGGCCAGCACCTAGCCGTGAGCAAAAACAATCCCGCAACGCGCATCGACGAAAGCTGCCTCTATTTATTAGAAAACACCTTCACCAAATTAGCCTACTTAACCATTCTGCAGACAGACCCATTACGTGAGTTAAATGCCGTATTAAGCGTCGACGACATTGCGCAACTTGGGCTCAGCCTAGACGGAGCAGAAGGTAACCCACAAGCTGTTAATGAAATGCAGCAATTCATTAACCTAAAAGCCAGTGGCAACGACCGTATTTTAGTATCAGACATCGTCGATCGTTTCAGTAAACGACCATTCGGTTGGGCCGATAACGAAATACTATTAATACTTGCCCGCCTTGCCGTAGCCAATCAGCTAACCTTCCAACTTAATGGTGGAACACTGGCTAATAAAGATGCGTTTGAACCGCTGTCTAACTCACGTAAACGCCGTGAATTAACCATCATCAAAAAACGTCAAACCGACGAAAACGTACTAAAACAGGCCAGAAACCTAACCAAAGATTTATTCTCGTCTATGGGGCCAGCGGGCGAAAAAGAACTGTTCGCCTTTTATTGCCAGCACATCAACCAATGGCTAAGCAACCTAACCAGTTACAAAAGCAAAACAGATCTAGGCGGATTCCCTGGCGGTAAAATCATTGGCCAAGGCATACAAATGCTGCAGCGTCTGCTGAACCACGACGACAGTTTCGACTTCTTTAAACACATCGTTAGCAACAAAAATGACTACCTTGACCTAGAAGAAGACTACAGCGACGTACACGAATTCTTCTCCAACCAGCTCACCATTTGGCAACAGCTAAAAACAGCGCTCACGGGTTTTGAAAGCAATAAACAATTGCTCGAAAAAGACCCAAGAGCCGCCGCAGCCTTGCAAGAACTAAAGCGCATTAAAGAAAGCGATGCCCCTTACAATATGCTCAATAAAGTAGCGGCTTTAATCGACACCGTTAAACAGGTTAACGACGCCAAAGTAGCAGAAAAACGTGAACACGCCCTAGAGCGCCTTGATCATAAAATACTCATGCTACAGCAAGAAATAACCAAATCGGGCATCGAAACCTCAGAGCTAAGCAACCGTTTATTGCGCCCACTGCAGCAAGTAAAAGAAAACCTAAAAACACAAACCAGCATACCGCAAATACTCATGCTGCAAGCCCAAACGGCTAACGAACACTTTGACGACGGCCTTAATCTACTTGAAAGCGAAGTACTAAAAGAGCAAGAAAGAAGAGCCGCCGCCGAACAAAAAATCAAACAGCAACAGCTAGCCGATCAGCAAATAGCGCAATGCACCATTGCCGAAACAGCAAAAGGCCATCCTGCGCCAGCGCCTAAAATAGAAGCTCATCCAGAAGCTGAACCTAAGCCATTAGTAAAACCTAAAACAGTAGCCGAAGTATCGGTATCAAAAGTCTACGACTCCGTATTAACCGGAGCGTATATCGAAACACCAGAACAAGCCGAACAGTTTATAAACGAACTCAAACAACAGCTTAATGCCGCCATTCAAAACGGCTCAAGAGTGCGTATTAAATAAACGCACTCTTGGTTAGCTCACACGGCATTTATACATTAGCCACTTATACATTAGGCAAATAGACATGAACACCACCGATTTAAAAGCATACGCACCCAAAGCCCGCCGCGACTTTATAGCTGCGGTTACCAAGCAAGCGCAAAAATACGGCGTAACAGAAACCGTTATACACCCAGTAGAAATCAACGGTGACGTATGTGTAGTCAACGGCAAACCGTTTCCAGCAAGCCTAGCCCCAAGAATCAACAAACTCGGTGAGCGTGTTAACAGCCAAGGTTTTGCACAAACCATGGAGCAAATCGCCTACTCATGGTTCAACCGCCTAATCGCCATTCGCTACATGGAACTGAACGACTACCTTGGCCATGGCCGCCGCGTATTGTCGCACCCAGAACATCCTACCGGATTTCAAATTTTAGAAGAGTGTACAGAGCTAACTTACGGCAACAGCGGTGAAGCAGGGGAGCTACCCGGTTTAACCCACGAAAAAGTGGTTGAGCTGAAACTAGACGGCACCAAAGATGAAGAGCTTTACCGAGAACTGTTATTAGCCCAGTGCCACGCGCTGCATCAGGCCATGCCGTTTTTATTCGAAACCATCGACGATGAAACCGAATTACTGCTGCCCGAAAACCTCACCAAAACCGACTCGTTAATCCACGACCTAATCACCGACCTAGCCGAAAGCAATTGGCGCGACAGTGAAACAGGTAAAGGCAACATCGAAGTGGTCGGTTGGCTTTACCAGTTCTACATTTCCGAGAAAAAAGACCAAGTCATCGGCAAAGTGGTAAAAAGCGAAGACATTCCCGCGGCGACTCAGTTGTTTACCCCCAACTGGATCGTAAAGTACATGGTGCAAAACTCACTTGGCGCACAATGGTTAGCCACCTATCCAGAATCGCCGTTAAAAGCGCAGATGGAATACTACATTACACCGGCCGAGCAAACCGATGAAGTCAACGCCCAGCTAAAAGCCATTACCCCAGAAAGCCTGAACCCAGAAGAACTCACCCTAATCGACCCTGCCAGTGGTTCGGGCCACATACTGGTAGAAGCCTACGACCTATTTAAAGCCATCTACCTAGAACGCGGTTACCGCCAGCGTGATATTGCCCAGCTGATATTAGAGAAAAACCTATTTGGTTTAGACATCGACCAACGTGCAGCGCAGCTCACCGGCTTTGCACTGATGATGAAAGGCCGTGAAGACGATCGCCGTTTATTCGAACGAGGTGTAAAGCTAAATGTCATGGCCATGGTCGATAGCACCAGCCTAGACGTCGACACCTTAGTTCACGGTATTGATTTATCACAGCTTGGTTTAATAGAGAGTTTAACTGCAGAAGACCTAACCGCACTCAAAGACTTATTTGAACACGCCACAACCTTTGGTTCGCTTATTCAAGTGCCGCAACTACTTGCAGAAAAACTACCCGCGCTAAAACAGCTAAGTGAAACAAACAGCCAAGATATGTTTGTGAAGGAAGTGTTGGAGCATTTAGAGCCCTTGGTAAAGCAGGCTGAAATACTGGCAGCGCAGTATGATGTGGTGGTGGCGAATCCGCCTTATATTGGTAGCAAGTACCATGTTCCAGTGTTAAAAAAGTATCTTAAAGATAACTACAGTGGTTATGAGAAAGATGTGTTTACAGCTTTTATTGATCGTGACATTGCTTTTAGTAAGCCAAACGGACGACTCGGATTTATGTCACCGTTTGTTTGGATGTTTATTTCAAGCTTTGAGGGTTTAAGAAACCGATTAATTGAGCAAGAAACGATTTCGACCTTGATTCAACTGGAGTATTCCGGCTTTGATGGTGCCACTGTTCCTATTTGTACATTTACATTGCAAAAAGGATATATCGAGATGCAAAAGGGCTGTTATGTTCGTTTATCAGATTTTAAAGGATCGGCAAACCAAGCACCTAAGACATTGGAAGCTTTAAATAACCGAAGCTGCGGCTGGTTTTTTGAGTCAGCTCAAGATGAATTTAAGAAAATTCCTGGTAGTCCAATTGCTTATTGGGCACCACGTTCAGCAATTCTTTGCTTTGAAAAAGCGGTACCTTTAGGTAGTTTAGTTGATGCACGTATTGCATTGGCAACTGGTGACAATGGAAGGTTTGTTCGATTCTGGCCAGAAGTTTCACATAGTGGTGTAGGGTTTGGGGTTAAATCAAGCATAGAATCACTTGAATCAGGAAAAAAATGGTTTCCTGCTAATAAGGGGGGGGAGTTCAGAAAGTGGTTTGGAAATAACGAAAATCTGGTTAATTGGATTGATGATGGTGCAGAAGTTAAATCTTTTGTTGATGAAACTACAGGAAGAATCCGCTCACATAATTATAATGGAGATTTTGGGTTTCAAGAATCCATCACTTGGAGCGCTTTGAGTTCAAGTCGACTTGGCGTTCGTTATAGCCCCCCAGGGTTTATGTTTGTGACACCAGGCTCCAGTGCATTTATAAAAAGTGAGGGAATCAGTCCCCAAATGGTACAAGCTTTATTGGCTTCTAGTATTGCTGATTATTTTTTAAGATTGATAAGCGCAACAATGAATATTGAAGTAGGAAATGTATTACGAATCCCTTTTTACATACCGCCTAAGCAAGCTGTTGATATTGCTAATGAGGCTATTGAAAGTGCTAAGTCAGACTGGGATGCATTTGAGCGCTCATGGGATTTCAAAATTCTCCCCATCCTATCAACTTCATCAGAGTCAAATACCAAACTCAAATCTAGCTACAACAGTTGGATAGTCCAAAACCGTGACACCATCGCCGAGATGAAGCATTTAGAGGAAGAAAACAACCGCCTCTTCATCGACGCTTACGGCCTGCAAGACGAACTATCACCTGAAGTCCCTATCGAGCAAATCACCCTAACTGTAAACCCTGCTTATCGTTACGGAGTGAAAGGCACCGAAGAAGAGCGCAATACTCGTTTCCGTGAAGATAGCATGGAAGAGCTAATCTCTTACGCCATTGGCTGCATGATGGGCCGTTACAGCTTAGATGAGCCAGGTCTTATTTATGCCAATAGCGGTAACGAAGGCTTTGACGCCTTAGTTGAAAGAGGCGCGTACACCAAATTCCCAGCCGACGACGATGGCATTATTCCTCTAACCGACAAAGAATGGTTTGCCGACGATGCCGCTAACCGATTAGTTGAGTTTATCTCTGTTGCGTGGGACAAAACACATTTAGAAGAAAACCTCGACTTCTTAGCCGCCAACCTATCACCGAAAAAAGGTGAAGACAGCCGCGATACCATTCGTCGTTATCTGTGTGACAAATTCTACAAAGACCACCTGCAAACCTACAAAAAACGCCCAATCTATTGGTTGTTCAGCAGTGGAAAACAAAAAGCCTTCCAGTGCTTAGTGTACTTACATCGTTACAACGAAAGCACACTCGCGCGTATGCGTACCGAATACGTCATCCCGCTCACCGCCAAACTCAGCGCCCACATCGACAACCTAGAAAGCGACAAACTGGCGAGCGACTCCGCCGCTGAAATTAAAAAGCTCGAAAAAGAAATAAAAACCCTGCAAAAACAACAAACCGAACTCACCGAATTCGACGACAAATTAAAACACTTCGCCGATATGCGCATCCCGTTAGATTTAGACGACGGCGTAAAAGTAAACTACGGCAAGTTTGGTGATTTGTTGGCAGACGTTAAAGCGATTCATGGGAAGAAACCGGATTAGGGATTATTTATGTATCAAGCGGGTGGAACAATTAAAAACCTAATGGATAAGGTGGCCTCTAAAGAGTACATCTTGCCTGCTATTCAACGAGAGTTTGTATGGAAGCCTGCACAGGTTTGTCGGTTGTTTGATAGCTTATTGCAGGGCTACCCTTTTGGGACGTTCCTTTTTTGGAAGATTAAACCCGAAAATCGGGATAAATATCAGTTCTATGACTTTGTGCAAGACTATCACCAAAGAGATCAGCCGCATTGTGATTCTATTGATTCATTAGCCGATAAAGAGTTTGTAGCCGTGTTGGATGGTCAGCAAAGAATCACGGCTTTGAATATTGGTTTGCGTGGATCGTATAGCTGGAAAGTCGCGGGTAAGTGGTGGAGTAGTGACGATGCTTTCCCGTTGCGTAAGCTTTATCTTAATTTATTAGGTGAAGGCGAGGCTGAAACCAGCACAAAATATCAGTTCGAGTTTTTAACCGAAGAGCAGGCAATAAAAACAGAATCAGAATACTGGTTCAGAGTCGGGCGGGTTTTGGAAAGTGATATTGATGATCTGACGGATGAGCTGGATGATTCAATAGAAAATAAAGAAATACGCAAGCAGGCTCGTAATGTATTACGCCAGCTACGCCGTACAATATTTGATCAAGATAAAATTTCTTATTATGAAGAAACGAATCAAAGACTAGAGCGTGTTCTGAATGTATTTATTCGAATGAACAGCGGTGGAACGCCTTTGTCATATTCGGATTTATTGTTATCGATTGCCGTTGCTCAATGGGATTCTTTAAATGCCCGAGATGAAATTCATAAGCTTGTCGATGATATGAATACGGTAGGCGATGGCTTTAGCTATAGCAAAGACTTGGTGTTAAAAGCAGGTCTAATGCTATCGAATATTGGCAGCGTTGGTTTTAAGGTTGAAAACTTTAATAAAGAAAACATGGCCACGCTGGAATCAAATTGGGACGCTATTAAACAATCGTTAATGTTGGCGGTTCGATTATTGGCTTCATTTGGTTTTAATGGCCAGAACCTACGCGCAGACAGTGCCTTATTACCCATTGCTTACTATCTGCACTTTAGAGGGTTGGATGAAAAGTATTTGTCTCGAAGTGAATATTCAGAAGATAGAGTGGCGCTGCGTAACTGGTTGGTAAAATCGTTATTAAAAGTTTCGGGTATTTGGGGAAGTGGGCTAGATACTTTACTGACAGCGATAAGAGCTGTGATTAAAGAGCATGGCGACAATGGGTTCCCAACTGTTCAGGTTGAGTCTGTGATGGCGGCAAGAGGGAAGACATTAATATTCACAGAAGAAGAAATGGATGAGCTAGCGGAAGTTGAATTTGGAAATAAACGTACTTTCTCATTGTTGTCTATTTTGTTTTCTGGCTTTGATTTTTCACATCACTTTCATGTTGACCATATCTATCCGCAAAGACTCTTCTCACTTAAAAACTTGAGAGCGGAAAGGTTGGATGATGACACTATAGAAAAGCTAAGCGATATGTTTAATCGCTTACCTAATTTACAGTTGCTTGAAGGCACTATTAACAATGAGAAGCGTGCCAAAATGCCTATGGAGTGGTACGAGACGCTATGGCCCGATGACGCTGCACGAACAGCGCATTTACAAGCGCAAGGTATTAGCTTTTTAGTTGAAGATATATCTGATTTTGCATCATTTTATGATGATAGAAAGAAGACCTTACGCTCACGAATTGATATGGTACTAAATAAAAAAACAATAACACGACATAAGTAACAAATGGCTAAAGTTTAGCTTGGTAATTTGTTGGCAGATGTAAAGCGATTCATGGAAAGAAACCGGATTAATAATAATGAAAAAAACCGCGTCGGCACAAGAAGCCTTAGATCAAGAGTTAGTTGTATTTAAAGCACGGTTAGAGCAGCAATGGGAACAGGTGACTATTTGGTTTCTTGTCGTTGCCGCGGTTGTAGTAACAATACTTTTAACTCAGGAGTATGCACCAAAAAATATAGGTCAGTCTTTTAAGCAATCACACGTTGGCTGGCTTATAAGCCTGCCTTTTGTGGTGATTTTTTTGTATAAGCTTTTTACTCATTCAAATACTCAACGGCAGATAAGTAATTATCAGCTTATGTCCGTTACGCTAAAGCGGGTGAAGAGTAAGGCTTCTATAGCTGTGACCAAAAATACTATTTCTAGGGCTAAATTGCTGGCTAAAGATAATATTCTTGTGTCGTTATTGTTAAAAATCCATCTGCCTGCTTTAAATGAGCGCCTAGCAGGTTCACACCAAGCTAATTTAACCGAGGCATTAGATGCTGAGTTTAAAGAAACAGCATATGCCTCTGTAAGAAAAATAATTGCAATTAAAGAACAAGTGCCCGTTATTCGATTAAATAATGCGGTAAATTCACTGTTAGAGACGCTTGTTCTCCGGCGTATCGAGATGTTTGAGGAATGGCAGGCAGGGTATAAGGATTATTCTTGGTGGAATAAAATTAAGTACAGCTCTGGCCCCGATTATACCAGCATAGATGAGGCGTTGGGTCGGCTGGTTAAGATTAAAAATCATCTGAAAACTAAGCATGAAGAAGATTTTATTGTTTTGGATGAGCATTTTGATCAGTTGCGAAAGCAAACATTACTACGACTGATTAAAGCTAATGAAGAAGCAAAAGAGTTTATACAACATACAACTCATGAAGACACCGTAGGCTCTGATCTGCTTCGTAAATCGCTCTTGTTCTCGGCCATGTCTATCCCTGTCTCTGCTTGGTCTGATATGAATGCCGCTGGTGATGTGTATGATGCTTTAAGGGGTGTTAACGGTAATTTCGCCGACATGAGTGATACTGAAATTTGGTGGGAATCTTTGTTTATGCCAGCAGAGAGCCTAGCAGGTTTAACAGCACTTACTAAAGGTGCCTATTTTGAACAGTTGGTGGCAGCAGATACCGGTGGAGAGCTGCATGAGCACTTTAACCAAGCTGATACCGACATTGTTATAGATGGTGTTGCCTTTCAGATTAAAGCAACCGACAGTGAAAGTTATATTGAAAGTGTAGATGAGTCTATTCCTGTTATTGCCACTTCTGAAGTTGCGAATGTAACCGGCGTGATTGATGGAAACTACAGTAATGAAGAGCTGACTATCGCCGTGGAAAGTGCGCTGGGTGGCAGTATTTTTGATGTGGCCGATACTACTGTAGATGCTATTTTAGTAGGTTTAGGCGGACTTGGTTTTTTAGCCACTCTTAGAGGTATTAAGCATATTGCGATTGAGCAAAAGAGAGGGCGAGACTCGGATGATGTAATAGATGAAGGCATTGAGATTGCTTTAGAGGGCACAGCAAAGGCTTTGGTCGGAACTGCAGAAATGGGCTATAACATTTTAGCCTCGAAACCTAGCCGTTTTGTAGGTAGATCGTTATTAAAGTTGCTGAAAAAACTGGGCGAAGATGACGTTAAAAAATGACATTCATTAATAACGACGATGCCAGGTGTTTTACATGCTCTTATGTTGAAGAGAGCGTAATACGTAATGCTAAATATAAGGAGAGAGAATGAGCACCAGTATTGGCATCGTAAAATGGTTTGGTGGTTTTAATAGACAGAAAGAAAAAGAGAATGAATTTGGTTTTATAGAAGATATTGATGGGTTTGATGTCTATATCCATAAAAATGAATGGGTCGAGGATAAGCCTTTAAGTGAAGGAATGCTTATTACTTATGGGCTAGAACATAATAAAGCTAAAGAATCGTGGAAAGCTAAAAATGCCAGCTTTCTGCAGACAAAAGGGTTATCACTAGATAAAGCTATAGAGTGGTTAAGTAGTAATGAAAGCAATAAAATTTATTATGAAAAAATTCATGCAAGTCTTAATAGCATAGAAGATGATAGTTTTTTTGATTACTCAGTAGAAGAGATAGTAGTGTGCATTAATAATAAAGGCCGCGATGTATTCTTTGAGATATTAAGCACTATTACGCCTATTTATCGTGTTAACTTTCAAAAAATGGTTGATGAAAAAATAATCGACCCGCTGGTTGATATGAATTGGCGTGACTTTCCTGATAAAAACTTTATTCAAAATAATGAAGATGAAATAGTTCAGCAGTTGCTGGAGATGGACAAGCAAGCAGCAAAAGAGATGGTTGTTACTAATTTCAGGGAAGTAACCGGATCATTATTTCAACAGCTTTATGATTTAAACGTTCTAGATCCAATTGTTGATATGAAGTGGAGAAACATTCCTGATAAAGACTTCATTAGAAATAATGAAGAAGAGATTGCCCAGCAGTTGCTGGCGATGGATAGGAAAGTAGCAAAAGCATTAATTATTACTAATTTCAGTAAAGTAAACGTTTCGTTATTTCAACGGCTTTTTGATTTAAACGTTCTAGACCCAATTGTTGAAATGGAGTGGGAAAAACTTTCTAAAAAAGGCTTCATTAGAAATAATGAAGAAGAGATTGCCCAGCAGTTGCTGGCGATGGACAAGCAAGCAGCAAAAGAACTTATTTTCACTAATTTAAGTGAAGTAAACGCATCATTATTTCAACGGCTTTATGATTTAAACGTTCTAGACCCAATTGTTGATATGAAGTGGAGAGACATTCCTGATAAAGACTTCATTAGAAATAATGAAGAATCTATTGCCCAAAAGCTGCTGGCAATGGACAAGCAAGTAGCAAAAGAACTTATTTTTTCTAATTACAGTGAAGTAAGTTTATCGTTGCTCGATCGGTTTGTTGATTTAAAAATTTTGAATCTGGTTGTTGATTTTTTATGGAGTGATTTGCCGTATGAAAATTTTGTTATAAATAACCAAAAAGAAATAGCCGAGCAGTTGCTTGCTTTGCCTTTAAAAGAATCTAGAAAAATTGTTGATTCAAACTTCAAATTATTAACGTCACCATTATTAATATTGGCGTCATTTTCTGGGATGATTACCGATTTTACACAAAAAGAATATGCTGTAGATAATGCTGCGAAATTTATAGAGAGTGTTTACTTAAACAAAAATTCGTTTCCGGAATATTTTCAATCTTATATTAAAGAACACGTTACACCAAACGGAGGGGTGTTTAATGCCCCTGTATTTGGTGAGATATTTCGATTTTATCAATTTAAAAAATATCTTTATGAAAAAAATATAAAATTTGTAACGCTATTTGATAACTCTCCTTATTTACAATCGCGATTTGATCTATTTGTTCTTAAGGGAATATTTTCACTAGTGATGGCTGGCAATTCACTAGACCAAGTCTATAACGTATTTTTGGGGGAATTGTGGGTGGCCATAAACTCAGGTCAGCTAAACCCATCGACACAAGTAGCAGAAATATTAGGACTGTTTCCTAGTTGCGGTAGTATTCAGGGTAATTTTTCATGCGAAGCTATTTATTGGGAAAAACAAGGCAAGTATTTGTGTCGAGGAAGACCGTGTAATGATCCAAAAGTGCTAGGTCACGGTGGCAACAACTATTTAACCTTTTCAATTTATGATTGGTTCAGGCATTACGGCATTCGTTATCTGGCTGAAGGACAGCCGTCTAATCGTGATTTTCCGATTAAACTGGCGGGGTACTTAAACCGTATCCGCGAGATATATGAGGTATTGCATTGTCATTATTGCCGGTCGTTGATGCTTCCTGATATGCGTTATGCCCGTACGGAACACATGGTGGTAGAAAATGGGGTGATGGTTAAAAAAGACATGGCGCCTGCGTATCGTTTAACGGTATTTAAGTGCCCAAATACCCAGTGTATAGAGCACGGGCAGGGTCATTATATTAATCATTGCTTAGAGAGCACTTGTTACTCGCTGATTGATGATCGAGTAAGCTCTCAACAGTGTGATGCAGGCCGTTATATTTGTAGAGACTGTTCAAGTTGTTGTTCAGATCATGCAAAGAGTAACCCCAATGGTTTGTGCCCAGATTGCGGTTCTGCTTTGTTGTTATACGAAACAAATGAAAGCCGGGGGAAGTACGGTGGTAATAAACGCTTTTCTCAATGCAGTAATCAATATTGTGGTTTCACTATGCCGCCGGATAGGCTTAATAAGCGGTTTTATTTTGATTCTTGTAGTCCACGGATTTGGTAGTCAGCTCGCGTTGATACGAATAATTTTTAGGGTTTTAAATAAATAATAATGAACATCACACAATTAACAGATGGCTTAAAACAAGCCTTTTTCACCGAAGGCCATCGTTTGGTTTTTTGGTACGACCCTAGCAAAGATTTTGAGGCTGATATTGGTAACCTTAATTTAGACGACGGTCATTTAGGTGGCGTAACGGTCTTGAACATGACTGGTGAGTCTCATTTGGGTATTAAGCTGAAATTAGAGTTGGAAGATACCGAAGGTAAGTATTTGCTGTATTTTCCTTATGAAGAACCCAATGTAGAAGAAGATTGGCTATTGGATATTAAGCTTTATTCAAGAAGCTTTTTTGCCGATAGGGTATCGATTATTTTCAACGATCTTGGGCTTCATCAGCAGTCGATGCGTGAGCATTTAGCCAAGCGTGATAAGTTTTTGGGCAGTAAGGGCCGATTAACTAATTTGAAAAAGTGGCTGCATCCCGACGCCGATGAGTTGGCGATTGATCTGGCGATGATGGCGGTATTGGCTAAAGCTGAAGAAGCGGATATTAACCACATTATTTTTGCCATGGCTTTACAGGCTGCTGAAGACGATCTTGGTCTTGAGTCTATGCCGCCAATGGTGGACGACTTTTTAAAGTTTGGTCTGCAGAAAGCGTTTGTTGAGCAGTTGCAGTTGTATTTTGGTTATCAGCCAAGTAGTGAAGAGTTAAGCGGTGATGTCGCCTTTAATTTTGGCCGTTTTATGATTCGCCTGTTAGTGACGGGCTTTTGTGAAAACTTAGGTGAGATTCCTGATTGGGCGGCTAGCCAAATATTACCGTCTGCTAGTGCGCAAGCGTCTGTTCGTGCGTTGAATTCTAGATGGCGTGATAGCTCTCGTTATTATTCTGCCTTCGATAAAATTTCGGGTTGGGTATCGGATGGTTTAAATATTCGTGAAAAGCTCAAAGGTATTGCGTTGGAGTCGTTGGCTTCTGTGGCGACCTTTGAGGCGGTTGAGCGGCAAATTATTGTGTCGATGGCGGAGGTTATTCCTGCGGCGAATTTGCGTGAATTGCAAAGCTTTGGTGATGTGGTAGGGCAGCGCCGCGATAACTATTGGGCTTCTCGCCATAAAGATGATGATACGCGCAGACGCTATCGTACTATTTATGATGCGCTTGAAGCATCGATACGTTTATTTCAACTGCGCCGTACTCACGATGAAGGCTTTCATTACCCTAGCTGCGACGCTTTGTATACGGCGTATCAGAGTGAGCTGTATCAGTTTGATATGGCGTATCGTCATTATCATGCGGCTTCTCAGGTGGCTCATGTTGATTTGCTTAAAAAGCTCGATGGTGAAGTTGAGCAGTGTTACAGCTATTGGTTTATCGATAATTTAGCCAAAAACTGGGGCGATAGAGTTGCTAACGAACATCGCTTAGAAGACTGGCGTATGAGTGATATTCCGCTGCAGCATCAGTTTTATAAGAAGGCGGTTAAGCCGTTGATCGACACTACGCAGAAGAAGCGTGTGATGGTGATTATTTCGGATGCGTTCCGTTATGAGGCGGCGGTTGAATTAGAACAGCGCGTGAATGAAAAACGCTATAGCAAAGCCACTTTATCCAGCCAGCTTGGGGTTGTACCGAGTTATACCACCTTGGGTATGGCGTCTTTGTTGCCGCACGAGGCTATGGATTATAAAGGCGACAGCGATGACGTATTAATCGATGGTGTGTCGAGCCAAGGTTTAACCCAGCGTAATAAAATTTTGCAGGCCCATGGTGGTATGGCAATTACCGCAGAAACCTTGCGTGATTGGTCGCGTGAAGAAGGACGCTTGGCGCTTAAAGATCAGCATTTGGTATATGTGTATCATAACGTGGTTGATGCGATTGGTGATGTGGGCGCAACCGAGAACAGAACGTTTCAGGCGGTGAATGATGCGATTAATGAGCTAGCCGAATTGGTGCGTAAAGCGCAGATGCATTTTAATACTTCTACCGTGATTGTGACCGCAGACCATGGTTTCTTATTTCAGCAAAGCAAGTTAGAAGCTGCTGATAGAACGAGTTTAGAAGAGAAACCAACCGACGTTATTAAGAGTAAAAAACGTTATGTAGTTGGGCAGAATTTACCTGAGCCAAAAGATGCGCTTTATGGTTCGACCAAGAATACAGCAGGCACAGAAAGTGATACTAAGTTTTGGGTGCCTAAGGGTGCTAACCGCTTCCACTTTGTCGGCGGTGCTCGATTTGTACACGGCGGTATTATGCCGCAAGAAATCGTTGTGCCTGTGCTGACGGTGAAAGCGTTACGGGGTGAAAATGCCGCCGCAAGAACCAAGAGTAAAGTAGGCGTGATGTCGGCCAAGCCGGGTTTGAAAATGGTGAATAACATTCAGAGCTTCGATTTCTTACAAACCGATGCTGTGGATGACATGAAAATTGCGACCACGGCGGTTGTGGGCATTTACGATGGACAGACACTGGTTTCTAGCGAAGAAGTGATTACCTTTGATAGTACTTCTGATGCGATGAGTGATCGTATTAAAAAGGTACGTTTGTCATTACAGGGCAGTGACTTTAATCGTAATAATGATTACTTTTTGATTATTAAAGATAAAGATTTAGAGACTGAAATTGAACGCTATAAAGTCACGATCGACTTGGCATTTACCGATGACTTCTTTTAAGGCTAGCAAAGACTTTTTTCGACAGGATGATTATGAATACATTGAATGAACCCGTTGCTAGTGCTTCTGAAAACGAAGACTTAGACAAGTTATTGAATACCCATTTTGCTGGGCGTGTCGTTCGCAAAGATTTAACCAAGCTGATTAAAGAAGGCGCAAACGTACCGGTGTATGTGCTTGAGTATTTACTCGGTATGTATTGCGCAACAGATGACCCTGAGGTGATTGAGCAAGGGCTGCAGAATGTTAAGCAGATTTTAACTGACAACTACGTTAGACCCGATGAAGCTGAAAAGGTTAAGTCGTTAATTCGTGAGCGCGGGACTTATAAAATCATTGATCGCGTTACTGTGCGCCTGAATGAGAAGAAAGATAAGTATGAAGCGAGCTTTAGTAACCTAGGTATTCGCGATGCTGAGATCTCTGCCGGTATTGTGAAGGAGTATGAAAAGCTGCTAGTGGGTGGGATCTGGTGCATTGCGACCATGAACTATTACCATGAGGAAGGGCAAACAGGTTCACCGTTTGGGGTGACGATTTTGAAGCCGATTCAGATGCCGAATATGAACATGGATGAGCTTTTTGAAGGGCGTAAAAACCTGAGCACTAAGCAATGGCGCGAAACCTTGATTCGTTCTATCGGTATGGAGCCCGCGGCGTTAGACGAAGATGTGCAGTGGCATTTGCTAGCGCGCATGATTCCGTTTGTAGAAAACAACTACAACATGTGTGAGCTGGGCCCAAGGGGAACGGGTAAGTCGCATATTTATAAAGAATGTTCACCGAACAGTATTTTGGTATCGGGCGGCCAAACGACGGTAGCCAATCTTTTTTATAATATGAGCACCCGTAAAGTCGGCTTAGTAGGCATGTGGGATCTGGTGGCGTTTGATGAAGTGGCTGGCATATCGTTTAAAGATAAAGACGGCGTGCAGATTATGAAAGATTACATGGCGTCGGGTTCTTTTGCTCGTGGCCGTGAGCAGATGGAAGCGTCTGCGGGTATGGTATTCATCGGCAATATTAATCAAAGCGTTGAATCTTTGGTTAAGACTAGCCATTTGTTAGCTCCGTTTCCTGACGCGATGATTGATTCAGCTTTCTTTGATCGCTTTCATGCGTATGTCCCCGGTTGGGAAATACCGAAAATGCGCCCTGAGTTTTTTACCGATCGCTATGGCTTGATCGTGGATTACTTAGCGGAGTTTTATCGTGAAATGCGCAAGCGCAGCTTTGCTGACAGCATTGATAAGTACTTTAAACTGGGAAATAACTTAAATCAGCGTGATGTGATTGCGGTTCGTAAAACAACATCGGGTTTGTTGAAACTGTTATTCCCCCATGGTGAATTTGAAAAAGAAGACGTTCGCCAGTGTTTAGAGTATGCCTTACAGGTACGCCGCCGTGTGAAAGAGCAGTTAAAGAAAATTGGCGGTATGGAATTTTACGATGTGCACTTTAGCTACATTGATAATGACTCGTTAGAGGAAAGCTTTGTTTCGGTAAAAGAGCAGGGCGGTGGTTCGTTAATACCGCAAGAGCCTTCCAAACCAGGGACGCTTTATACCATTGGGCTAAGTAATAAAGGCATGCCTGGGTTGTATCGTTTAGAGCTGCAAGTGACGAAAGGAACAGGCAAACTGGCAACTTCTGGCTTATGGAACTCGTCGGCGGCGAAAGAGAAAGTGAAGATCGCTTTTGACTTCTTTAAAGCCAATGCCGCTCGAATCAGTGCCGGCACGAAAGTGAATGACCATGACTTCCACTTACATGCTGTGGAACTTCAAAATACCGGGCCTTTAACAGATTTGTCGTTGGCCAGCTTAGTGGCCTTTGCTTCTGGATTACTGGGTAAGCCTGTTCAGAACCAAATGGTGGTGATGGGTGATATGAGCCTAGGTGGCAGCGTAACGCCTGTAGAGAGTATTGCAGAGTGCTTACAGGTTGCTTTCGACGCTGGCGCTAAGAAGGTTGCCTTGCCTATGAGCAGTGCAGCGGATATACCGACGATTCCTGCTGAGCTGTTTACTAAGTTTCAGACTAGCTTTTATGCAGAGCCAGTGGATGCTGTTTATAAGGCATTGGGGGTTGATTGAGGTTGGTGGTGAAAATCGTTGAGTAGTGCATTTGTGTTTATGATATGAGAAATACTAAGGGATTAAGATAATGTCTGTTTTAGACTCACAAATTTTAAAGTTGGTTCAATTACATTCACCAATCAAGGCTAGAAAATTAGCAGTTATTTTGGCGGATGAGTTCGGTAAACATATTGATCGAAGTGATATTAATTCGGCGCTTTATCGGATGAAAACAGAGGGGCGAGTAAAAATTGATGGTCAGTATCAATGGTCTTTAGTTGCAGCGAATAAAGCTACCTCTAAGATTAGTAAAGTAGCTAAACCTACTATTACTGCCGATATACAGACTCCAGTTACTGAAGCAAAAATAGAATTTACTGCGGAACAGCAAGCTGTTATCGATTTGGACCCAACTCAGCACTTACTAATTCGTGGTCAGGCGGGTAGTGGAAAAACGACTGTGTTAGCCGCCCGTGCAGGTAAAATATTATCTGCCATGAATAAAGGGAGTTTGTTATTTCTTACATACAATGCAGCTCTTTGTTCGTATGTTAAGAAAGCATTTGCGCAAGCTGGCATGAAAGGTGATATAGATGTTCGTACTTTTCACGATTGGTCTAAACAAAGCTCCAAAGAGCTAGGTTCAGAGTTTAGTGGCTGGGTAGATGGAAAGAAGCGGGAGGAACAGCTCAGGATTTTAATACATGAAGCAGTCAACGAAGTGGGTGATCATAGGCTTTATAATTTAGATGAAAACGCTTCATTGCTGGATTGGTGGGGAGCAGAAATTGCTTGGTTATTTGGTCAGCACATTATTAAGCTTGAAGATTACTTGCATGTTGAAAGACATATGCGAGGAACTGCGATTAGGGTAACTCAAGAAGATCGTCGCTTTGTATGGTGTGTGTATGAGTTGTACCAAGAGTGGTTAGAAGAAACTCGACAGGAAGACTATGATAATCCGGCTGGCCTGTTGTTGCGCACTTTACAAGAGCAGGGTGGAGAGTTCCCGGATCGTTTACGTTACGATCATGTAATGGTCGATGAGGTTCAAGATTTTGATAAAAGCTGGTTACTAGCGGTTGTTAAAACTCCAAGAGTATCTTTAAGCCTCGCGGGTGATTTGGCACAAAAAATATACCGGAGAAGTTTCACTTGGAAGTCTGTTGGTATTCAGGTTTTAGGTGGGCGATCTAGAAAGTTAGCTGCGAGCCATAGAACAACACAACAAGTGATGGATGTTGCTGAATATTTACTCAAAGGAAATGATGTTGTTGAAAGTGAAGATTATACGGTGCCTGTTCGACCCACTAAAAAAGGAGCGCTGGTTAAACAATTAATTGCTGACAGTCCTAAACAAGCTTATGAACTTGGCTATGATTGGGTTGCCGAAAATTTCAAGAGACTTAAAACGACAACTGTTGCCGTTGTTTTACCCTTTTCTAAGCAGTTATACCCTGCGCAAAAGTCGTTAGAGAAACGAGGTATAACCGCTAAGGTTGCAAAGGGAAATAGCTTAGGTAGCTTTTCTGGTGGGGTTGCAGTAACAACATATCATCAGCTAAAAGGATTAGAATTTGATCATGTTGTTATTATGGGATTACATGACGCTCAATACCCTGGAAGAATATTAGAGGGCATTGCGGAAGAAGACCAGGATGAAGAAATACAACTCATGCGCCGAGTATTATATGTTGCAATGACGCGCGCAAAAAAGAGTGTAGCACTAGTAGGATCATCTCCTTTTTGCCGACTGTTTGATGATGTGCCTAGCAATTTATTGGAAAAAATAGATTGTTAATTACAGTGTCATTAATACGTGAAATTAAAGTGTTTTATATGCGGAGTTATTATAATGAGTTATAAAAAAGTTGTTATTGAAACTTACCATCATACTGGTGGAGGTTCGGCCAAAAAAATCAGAGCCAGACCTGTAAAAGGCCAGGATTTTGATACGAGTATGAATGTAGAATGTTCATCGAAAATGCGTAAAAGCTACCCCGTGGGAACCAAGTTTTTAATCGATGCTCGGGTTTCAAGTAAAGAAGGCGGAACTAACTTCTTATATTCGCATTATGAGTCTCCATACGAGATAGTAACAGATGAGCAAGCGCAGGAGTTTATAGCAAATATTTATGGACGTTAGACTATAGTAACTATAGTAACTTAACCTTTATTTGACTGTTAGGAGTGATTACTTCACTACCTCAAACCTAACGTTTTCTAAGGGGTTGATTATTTTTATTTTCGATTCAAACGAGTAGTGACCATCTTCGTACACAACACTCATCAGTGAAGGATCAATAAAGTGAATGTTAGTAGCAAACCATTTGCCACTAAACGACGGTTCTACACTGACTATTTTTGATATGTTATTTTTAGTTAATTCTGCTATGCGTTTTTTGTAATGCTCATATAAAACATTGTGAGGAATGCTTGAATGATATTCAAAATCACCTTTTAAGTTAGTTATTTTATTTTCAAGTAAAATAAGTTTACTCCGATCTAGATCGAGCCGTTGTTGATATTCACTAAATTTTTCTTTTAACAAATTATTTTGTTTTAGGTTGTGTTCGTTGAGTAAATAAAAGTATACAGAGATAACAGCCAAAAAAGTTGAAATGATACTTAATACAACATTACTACTTATTTTATTTTCACTCATAAAATAGGTGTCCTCTAACAGATTTATAGTACGCGGTTACAATAATAACGTGGGTTTATTACATCCACTGTTTTCGTTTACATTCGTTTTTATAGATCATGAGCTTCTTTAAGCGCATCTCCAAGCATTTTAACCGTCCAACCTGCCTGTACTAACTTTTCGTAATTGTCTTTGTGGTGAACAATTGCTCTCTTTGCTTGTGGCCAAGCTAGTTCAGCAGTAGCGATTAGTGAACCACTATAATCTTTCACTTCGTATCCTATTTCTGGAATACCTTTGTTTTTACTACGATAGATATCAAGTAATCCATGATATGAGGTATCGACATAAGCAATTGCGTCGTTCCAATTATTACTCGATAGAATTTGCTGTGAGCGTCGTAGTTTGTTGATGAGGTGAACTTCGCTACTACGAACTCTCATATGTTCGTGAGACGGTTGCTTTCGGTGACAATCTGCACATAAAGCTTGCAGGTTGCTACTGGAATTGTCTCGCTTTACGCCGTTAATGTGATGAGTATGTAAGAGATTTCTATTGTCACTTAAATTCACATTACATGCCTCACAGCAGTAGTTTTTCTGTTGGCGATAATCAAGTGAAATTGAATCCCAGTCGCTCGTATAGCCACCGCGCTTGTCTGCAATGGCTTTTGGAAATGATTCAAAAAGAGTCGAATAATGTGCGAAGAAGTCATCTAGCTTAAACTCATTAAAGACGATAGTACGATTGGACTTATATCGTCGATAATTCAGAAAGGTTAAGCAATTTTTACAGACACTAAGGCTCGCCTGACCCTCAATGAGTGTGTTGTTTTCAGGTAATTTTCCAGAAATTGTGAAAATCTCGGATACGTCGTTGGTTACTACATAGCGATCAAAGCGCTTTTTTCTGCGCATTTCATTTAATGTTACACAGTCAGCTACATGATATTTATTGCCAGACTTTATACCGCTAAGAACGTCTTGCACCCGAAAACCATGATCTTCGATGTATAGAAGTACTTGGCTACCATCTACTTCTAAAACTCCACCTTTAGAGTCGACGTCCTCCAGAGATATGTCGCGAATTAAGATGTTTTTGTCTGTTTCAAACTGTTTGGGTGTATTTGCTGTATAGGTGAAGTTGGACATGGCTTCACCATCACCCATTTTTTTCACGGCGTCCCATAATGGCTTAAAATTGATTCTTATTTTCATCAATTAGCCTCAAGAATTTGCTTAATCTTGATGTCGGCATTGGTGATGATACGGAATGATACTCTGCGAGAACGTGCTTCATCTTCTTGATCGTTATCATCTAAAATTATCTTGGCTGAGGAGAAGCCAACCGCTGCAATGTGCTTTTTAATCCATAATTGTTCGTTAACCACACTTTCTAAACGATAAATGTATTCTAAAACACTGCGGGTGCGGCCTTGAGAAAGTGACATGTTTTTAAAGTATGCGTCCGTCTCGTTGGTGAATCTATTCCACTTGCTACTGGTATGCCCTTCAATACGAACTTCGTTTATTGAGTCTTTAAAGGGAGATAACGCAGAGATATATCGAGGAAAGAAATCAGCGAGCAACTGCTTATAATCTTCCTTCAGTTCAATGTCACCTTCACTGAATAAAATGTCAGGTGAGTTGAAGTTGAAGGTTAGCGAGTCTTTATCTATGCTAGCATTCCAGCGTTTAAGGTCCTTTGTGAACTCATTATTGAGTGCTTCGAATATGGCGACTTGATTTTCTTGGTAGGCAACGGCCACTTCCTTGATGCGTTCACTCTCTACCATGGCGTTTCGCATGAGGGCGATTGCAATAAATAGAAAGACAACCATTAAACCCGCCATTAGGTCTGATACAGACAACCAATGGCTTTCATCTTGTTCTGTTGCTTTAGGATTCAGAAAATTAGACATTAGCATTTTCAACTATGTTTCTCATAGCGCTTACTAGTTTGCTGTAATCACTTGTGAACTGGTTGGAGATAGTGGCTAGCGCTGAACCCATCTCTGACATGACTTTTTCTATTTCATGTTCAAGGGCTTTATCGATCATGCCTACTTGTTTATCGACAGCATCCCCCGTGCTGGATAAAGAGTTTTCTATTTGATTACTTAAACCAGAGAATATTTTATTTGCTTCATCTGACTGACGGCTTGCCATTGATTCAAGTGTGCTATTGAGCTGGTTGCGCATTGTCTCTAAGCCAGTATCGAAGGCTTCTTTGCTATGGCCAAGCTCTTGTACTAGCTGAGTTCCAGCTTTACTGTATTCTTCAGTGATCTTTTTAGCTTCTTCTTGCATACGGGCAGATAAATCACGGTAGTTAGCATTCATGCCTTCTTCTAAATCTGAGTAGTGCGTTATAGCGGTTTCGCTATGCTTAACCATGACATCTGAGCTTGTTTGCAATGCGCCGTTAACTTGTGTTGTGCCATCAATAAATTCTTGGGTACCTTTAATGATTGCATTACCCATAGACTCGCTACTTTCTTTAATACCTTTTGCCAGCTCTTCGGAGGCAGATTTAACACCCTCTAGGGTTGAATCAATTTGCGCTCTTATTTCTGGTACGGCTTCTACGGCTTTATCACGAATATCTTTGAAGGCTTCTAAGTGACGCTCTAGTTCTTTAATTTGATGTTGGTTAACCTCGGTTATATCTTTAAGGTTTTCCATATGAGTAGGAATCTGTGCCGTATGCTCGGTTATATTACCAACAGCTGTAGCGGTTGCACCAATAGATTCAACACCTAGGGTATACTTTTTACCCATATCATCTAGTTGCCCCTTGTACTGATCTTGCCAAGTGACTAGTTCTTTACAGGCAGCATTTAGTTGTTTGAAGTTCTCACCGAATTGTTCAGTTAAGTTTTTATTAAAATCACTAATAACTTGTTTTAATGCTTCGATCACTGTTTCAGTCGCTGATTTAGAGAGCATGTCGGCAAAGTCTTGTAGTTTAATCCACAGTTTATTTTGGAATTCTTCGAATGCCGTTTTCTGTAAATCAATAACGTTTAAAAGCTCTTTGTGGTTATCATTATGGCTTTGTAGTGCGAGCTTATTTTGATCGTTATTATCACTGCGCATCAGTTTCATTTGGCTGGTTAAGCTGGAATCACTATCTCCGCCAATAGCTTGCTGAAGAAGCGTCATACCAGTCGCTTGTTCTTTCATAATGCCTTGCAGGTCAGAAATTCCGTCTTTTTGCTCTTTCATTACAGTATAAAGCTCAAGAATACCGATTTGATCTTCATCAATAACGTCATCACCTCTAGGGGTGATAACACCGGAGCTTGCTAATACTTTGTAGATAATTGAGCAGCTCATTCCTACTAAACTGGTGGTAAATGCTGTTTTCATGCCTTCTAACAAACTACCAATACTTCCGTCAATATCATTGGCATCAAAACCTAATAGACCAGCTACGATGCCGCAAAAAGTTCCTAGGATACCCAATGATGTTAAAAGAGTAGGAACGTATTGAGTAAACCCGTGTGCTTTATCGGAGCGCTTCGCCACGATAGCTGCAATAAAGGTTGCCAATATGATGATAATGAATGCATCTGTTATAGCGCTTGCACCAGCACTGGATATAAATAGTTCGATTGGTGTGGCTAACATTCTTCTTCCTTAAAGAGCTGGTATTGATATCAGCTTGAAAATGGGTGAGTAGGGTGTGAATTTGCTTAGAATTGATTATTCTCTGTACAGTACGCTATTGGTATTACTGACTTTATCAGTTTAACTCAGAAAGCATTCTAATGTAGTTAATGATTAATATAATACTAATGTATTTAAATGAATGGAATCGTTCTTAGCTTACTAAATATTCTTTAACTATAAAAGGAGTCAACGGGTGACGCCTATATGGTTGGTGAATGATGCAAAGAAGAATTCAAGGTAGCAGCCGTTAAGAAAATAACTGAGGGCGTTATTCAATAGTGTAGTTGTCAACTAAATTTGGCCACCTAATTAGAGATGATATAAGGTGAATCGCCCCTAGTTTTCTAGACACTGCCTTGTTTCAAAAAATAGTTCTTTTCATATTCCATTGGCGACAAGTCATTATTATTTCGGTTCATCATTAACAGATGAAAGTTTTCTGTAAAAATCAACTAGATTGGGATGTCCAACCCCAAAAAAAATTAATGTCTCAATAGATGCTTGAGTAAAAATTATATGACTAATTTTATCGTAAATTAAAGTCGCATCATCAACACTAATGCCAGCTTTTAATGCAGCATCGTAATGATACTGTTCTATTACGTCTCGATCTTTATTTTGAAATTCCATTTGTAGATAGATTGATAAACCAGCATAAGGGTGTCGATCATATACTAGATATTCTTCTGGTATGCATTGTATGTATGCGCTGAGATGTTCATTCTCAATCATTTGATCAACGAAAAAAACAGCGATCAGAATTTCTTGATTATAATTAGAATCAAATAAATTTAGGTGACTAATATATTCTCGTGCAATATGTATTTTTGAAAGAAAACTTTCGGGGCACACCGGGAGGTTTAATGGGTGTGGCAAAGCTTTGAATGTGTTGACGTCATTAGCGCTTGTCAACGTCTTCGTGAGTAATTCTAGTTTTTGGCAGTGAGATATACCGAATTGCTTAGCGTTTATTCTTTTTGCAAGTGATTTTAATCGATTGTATTCAGACATGATAATTCATTCCTTGGCGGCGAGATTAATTAAGCCATCAATTTTGCGTCTCGCACAGAAATGATTAAAAAGAGTTGGTTTTAAAAATTGCTTTACGCCGACGGCTGGCGCAGGTTATCAAGCCCATATTATCACCTTAACTATTTTTTTGACTTATTTCAACACTAGCCGATTCATTTAGTGAAAAAATTTAGGAGCTAGAATTTAATTAATAATTTTGAAACATCAGATAGGTGCTAATGAAGTCATATTTTTCAGTGTGAATAAGTAGATCCAAATGAAAATTGGGAAGGTCGAGTCGATTCTTATCTCTTTGTTGTTAAGCGACAATTGGGTTGTTAAAATAAAGCATGAGAGTTTGCTTTTTGGATTCAAATTCGACACTTTTATCAGAATAGGAAGATCTCTTCTTTTAGAAATGTCAGGTTAAGCCGGAACTAAAACAATGGGTTAGGTTTCGCTACGCTACACATTATAACCCACAATTTTAGTACCGCTTAGTGCGGCGTTTATTTTTCAAATCTCCTGTTAATAAAAACCAGCATTTTATTCATACTAATAAAATCACTCATCAACTACTTCCACAGTAAAGTGCTGAGCACCTAAGTAAGTTCCTTCATCAATCTCATACCTCAAGACCTCATTGCAGTGAGGGGAATTGAATTTTTCATTCGGTTCAATGCATTCAGTTTCTAGCCAGTCAAATGCAATAAATGTTTCACACGTTGGGCATTTCATAATAATAATTTCCTTCGTATTAATCCCGCTAATTTCTATTGTGCCTACTCTAAGGGTTTAGTCAAAAATCGACTTTTTTAAAATCATCAATTTTGAATCCGGCACATTTTGGGCACATTTAAGGCACAGGCTAATTTTAGTGTTTTTTGAGCGTTTTTGGGGATAACTCTGATACATCCCCAATTTATGGCACGGGGTATGATGTAAGGTTTTTGAGTGGTTATGTCATGGTTGAAAAACGTACAAATCGAGAGGTTGTAAGTTATTGATTTATAAGGAAATGGTACGCTCGGTGAGATTCGAACTCACGACCTGTCCCTTAGGAGGGGACTGCTCTATCCAGCTGAGCTACGAACGCGTGTCTGTTTTTTAATCGATTTTGATCTAACCCCTCTGTGCCCAAAACAGCCATGATATAACCCTTAGGAGGCGGAAGTTTTATCCAGTTAAACTATGGAGAGAGGTCTTTAAACAGGCGCTTATCTTATTACGTCTTTTTGTCCAATACCACCCTGAATCTGAACTTATTCGCGCTTCTTGGCTCGAAATACGCTATCGTTGTTCACTAATTATTTGCATGTGGTTTGTCATTCAATGAGAGATACAAAGCCTTTATTAATGGTGTCAGATTTTCCTCCATTAACTCGTTCTAAGTTAGAAATCCTGCAAGTTAACTTGGGTTATACCTGTAATTTAAGTTGTACACATTGTCATGTGAATGCTGGGCCGAAGCGTACCGAGCAGATGGATAAAGAGAATATCGATTTGATTATCGATATTTTGCAGCAACACAATGTTGATACTCTCGATTTAACCGGTGGTGCGCCAGAGATGATGCCGCACTTTCGTTATTTGGTTAAGGCCGCCCGTGATTTAGGCGTTACTGTGATTGATCGTTGTAATTTGACGATTTTGAATGAGCCAGGGCAAGAAGATTTAGCCCAGTTTTTAGCCGACCATGAAGTTGAGGTAGTCGCGTCTTTGCCCTGTTATAGCGAACAAAATGTCGATGCTCAGCGAGGTAAGGGGGTGTTTGAGTCGAGTATTGAGGGTTTGCATAAATTAAATGCGCTTGGTTACGGAATAGAGGGGTCGAGGTTGTCGCTAAATCTTGTGTATAACCCAGGTGGGGCTTTTTTACCACCAGGTCAGGTTGAGCTAGAGGCGGCGTATAAAGAAAAACTGGGTACTGAGCATAATATTAAATTTAACAATTTATACACGATTACCAATATGCCAATTTCGCGTTTTGGGGCAGTACTTTTAGCTCAAGGTGAGTTTTATGAGTATATGAATTTGTTAAAAGACAGTTATTCCCATGCAAATTTAGCCGGTGTGATGTGTTTGAATACGGTGAGTGTGGATTGGGAAGGCTATCTTTACGATTGTGATTTTAACCAAATGCTAGAGATGCCTATTTCTGCTAAAGCGGGTGATGTTGCGAGTAAGGAGAAGATCCATCACTTACGCGATTTATTAACATCGGACTTTGCTGGCTTTGCTATTAAAGTGGCCGATCATTGTTACGGTTGTACGGCGGGGCAAGGTAGTAGTTGTGGCGGTTCACTTGATTAATAGCACTGTGTTAGCAGTATGAAAGGTTTAGACATTGTAGTTCCTGTTTATAACGAAGGTGAGCAGTTGTTGCCTTGGTTACAACAGGTGACAAGTTATTTGCAGATTGGTGATCGTCTGGTGATTGTTGATGCCAGTGATGCCAGTGACTCAGCCGATACGAAATCTTTAAAAGATTTTATTGCTAATCATAAATCACTGCATTATTTACTCGCAGAAAAAGGCCGTGCTGTACAGATGAATGCAGGGGCTGAATATTTATTAACTATTGAAGATTATACACCCGAACTTTTTTGGTTTTTACACAGTGATAGCGTCTTATCAAAACAGCATTTAGATTATCTACGCCGCTTTGATGCGTTGCCTGTTTGGGGGCGGTTTGATGTTCGGTTATCGTCTCGTTCTCTTCCTGCGATTATTATTTCAGCGTTTATCAATTTACGCTCTCGCTTAACTCAGGTGATGACGGGGGACCAAGGTATCTTTATTCGTGCTGATATTTTTCAGCAGTTGGGTGGTTATTCTCTTATTCCGTTGATGGAAGATGTTGAGATTTCTAAACGGTTGCGAAAAATAGCTAAGGCTGATTGTGCTGGCCCCGTATTGAAAACCAGTGCGCGCCGATGGCAAAAGAATGGTTGGCTTAAAACGGTATTATTAATGTGGCAACTGCGTTTTATGTATTGGCGTGGGGTTTCTGCGGATGAGTTGGCAAAAAAATACTATGGAAAATAATTCGCGCAAACAGCAAGTTATTGAATGGATTGTATTAACCAAAGCGCCTGTTGCGGGTTTTGTGAAAACACGTTTAATTTCAGAATTAGGCGCGCAGGGTGCGTGTGATCTTTATATTCAGTTATTAACGCGCTTAGAAAATACGTTGAAAAACTTAGTACGTAAAACGCATTCTGATGTTGCTTTGTGGATTGCCGGTGATGATCGGCACGGGGCATTTAATCCGTGGCAAGAATTTTCGACGTTTTATAAACAATCTACTGATCCAGATTTAGGTGTGCGTATGGCGTTGGCTGTACAGTCGGCATTAGAGCGTGGGCGTATTCCTGTGTTGATTGGGGTGGATGTTCCCGATTTAAATGAAGCTTATCTACTCAATTGCCTGCAGCAATTAGAAAGTCATGAGCTAGTTATCAGCCCAGCAGAAGATGGTGGCTATGGTTTGTTGGGCATGAAGCAGTTTTATGCGGAGTTATTTGAAAATAAACATTGGGGAACCGATTCTGTTTTTTATGATACTAAAAATACAATAGAAACACTGCAGTTAGATGCTGCATACTTGCCTAAGGTGTGGGATGTGGACGAGCCAGCGGATGCTAAGCGCTGGCTCATGATGAGCTAATTATTTTAACCAAGGGTTAAATTTTTCTTTTGACGGGTTAGCTTCTGATTTTTTATTTGGTATTTCTGTTGGTGTTTCTACCGGCATTTCTGTTGATGATTTTATTGGCATTTCATCTGGCGTTGCAGCAGGCAATTCGGTTACTGTTGCAGCTGGCATTTCGGCAAGTTGAGATGGAGGTGTTATTTCTTGGGTAGTTTTTCCCCATGGGTTTATTGTATCAGCTGGTTTTTCTTTTTCTTTTACTTTTACTTTAAATACGTGAATCTGTGCGTCTATGGTGACGGTTAATTCTTCTAGCGTGCTGAGCGCTTCTTTATTTTCTGATTTGGTGCGCCAGTTGTGCGGGGTCATTAATAACAGGTCTTGAATCTGTTGCTGGCTGCTTAATGTATTTTGGTAGCTCACTTGTTGCTGATCAACTAGTTCAAAATCGTTACCCATGTTTTTAACTGGGTCAAATTCAACTTTGGTGATTTGATCGTAGAGTTTTTCACGCAGTTCTATTAGATGTTTTTCACCGGTATTCACGCAGATGAAGTAGCCGTCTTGTTTAATTACTTTGTGATAGCTGTCGGGCATTAAACGTGTAAATAAACAGGTTGCGATGTCGATACTTTGGTCTTGCAGAGGAATTTCAACTGCCGATGCTACTAGCCATTCATTGGTCATTGGTTTTGCAGCTTTATGAGCGTCGGCTTTTGCGCGTTTAGCAGCGGCGATGACGGCATCTTTTGATATGTCTAAACCGTGGAGTTTATGATCGATTTGATGGTCGCTTAAACTATGGTGTATGCGTTGGCTGTAATAGCCTTCGCCACAACCTATATCTAAAACTTGAATAGGTTGTTTAAGCGGTAGCGCTAAATTAACCACAATTTTATTTAAGCTTTCTGAAATCGGGCGGTAAAAATCTGAGTTCAAAAATGCTTGGCGAGCAATAACCATTTCTTGGCTATCACCCGGATTTTTTGACTTTTTCTTGTGCGCGAGTAGCAGGTTTAAATAGCCTTGGCGTGCACGGT
>OJEO01000090.1_pt1 | contig 49473 bp, 47 predicted proteins | sample 1593621 | NCBI WGS metagenome assembly OJEO01 (sample SAMN05416875, study PRJEB24817) | seawater metagenome | isolation source: Sea water | place: Canada:Atlantic | collected 2013-11
GATGTAGAGAGGTCTCGTGGGCTCGGAGATGTGTATAAGAGACAGATCCTCTTCTTTAATTCAGTTATTTAACATACCGCCACATTATACACTACTATATTTGAAATTGTATGCGGGAAAAGGAACTAACCTTTATTAGCACCTGATTACTGCTTACCTATTAAAACTTAGGCATATCTTCTAAAATTTCTTTTACTATTTTTTCTTTTAATCCCATAGCTTTTTGTAACTTGTTTATAGAGTCTATTCTTTTAAAGATTTCTATAGCCCTTAAATACATAAATGAGTATAGTGTTTCTTTGTTACTAAGATAATTACGGGTATTTATCACTAAAAAAAATATTATATTTAACTAAAGTTAGTAATCGAAATCACAAGTTTTTTAAAATGAAAACAAAAAAATTAATCGACATAGAAAATTGGAATAGAAAAGAACATTTTTATTTTTTTTCTCAATTTTCAGAACCATTTTTTGGAGTTGCGTTTAAAGTGGACTGTTCAAAAGCTTATTTGAAAGCAAAAGAAAAACAAGTTTCATTCTTTCTCTATTATCTATACCAAGCATTGAAAACAGCAAACGAAATTGATAATTTTAAATATAGAATAATAGATAAACTAGCTTATGAATTTGATACCATAAACGCTTCACCAACCATAAAAAGGTCAAATGGGACGTTCGGATTTTCTTATATGGATTATTTTGAAGACGAAAACATATTCTACGAAAAAGCTTTAGAAGAAATTGAAAGAGTTCAAAATACAAACAGTCTTTTTTCAGCAGTTTCCGGTGAAGATGTTATTCACTTTTCAGCCATTCCCTGGATTGATTTTACAAGTATTTCACACGCAAGAAATTTTTCACATCCAGATAGTTGTCCTAAAATTTCGTTCGGGAAGATGACTGAAGATAATGGGATTAAAACAATGCCAATTTCTATTCATGTGCACCACGGTCTTATGGATGGTTATCATGTTGGATTGTTTGTAGATAAATTTAAAAAGTTAATGAATGAATAAATCACTACCGATAACAATGCATAAAATTAACTCTAAACCATAGGTATATCTTCTTCCTTCAATTCAACTATTTTTAAAAATATTAAGCAGATTGCCTGCATTTATAGATAAATAACCCTTAGCTATCTTTAGCACTCTAGTGTCTATATGAGTATAATGTTTGGTCTTGTTTTAGTGTATTTGATATGTTTCTTAAAAGGACTAGAAGGAATCCTAAGGTATTCTTCATTTAAAGGTTTAGGTTTGCTTGAAAAGATATTTAATAAATATGTTTAAAGAGGTTATATGAATTGTAATCATTACTTTCGCAAAAAAAAATATGAAAAAAATTATAAATTTAGCTTTTTCCTGTGTACTACTTATCTTATTCGGAAGTGTAAATAATACTTCTGCGCAGGTAGAGTTAAAAACGAATATTCCAACTTTAGTTGTTGGTATTCCTAATATTGGTATAGAGTTTCAAGTTGGAAAAAAAACAAGTTTACAATTAGATGTTTTAGGCTCTTTTTGGGACACTATTGATGGAACACCATTGCATATAAATCAAACTTTTTTGGAATTTAGATATTATACCAATTCCGATATTAGTGGGTGGTTTGTTGGAGCGCATCTTGGATATGGGATGTTTACAATTCAAAAACCTTATGACCTTATAATTTACCCAAGATATTCAACTTCAGAGGATTCAGACGGAGTTTATAGGTCTGGACGTTCTGTTTTTCATGGTTTAACCTTTGGTTATAAAAAACGTCTTAACAAACGTTTTTCTTTGGAATTATTTATTGGTGGTGGATATGCAATGTCTCATTATAAAGGATATAATGGAAAGGTACGGGTCGATGTACCTTTAGAAGATAATAGACCATTTAATGGTAGTGGAGAAGTCTTGATTTACAGAGGTGGCCTTATGCTTAATTATACAATATTTCCTTATAAAAATAAGCCTAACACAATATAAACCAGTGGATTGTATTACTCCTTCAATTCCGCCAATTATAAAATACACAAGTAGGTTTGTTTTATTTTAATTTATTTAAAGTATAAATCTACGAGTTATAACAAAACCTTTAAAAATGAATAAAAAACTCTGTTAATAAAACTTCTTTAAGAAATATAGCTGGTCAGGGTACAATTTTACATTTTTTGGGGTAATAACTGCAATTAAAAAAGGGAGTACTGTATTGTTTTGGGATGTGTTTGGTTCTTTGGAGAATCTAATAAAATTTAGAAAAGCCTTTGCTTTATCAGAAAATATGTAAGCATCTCTAAAAAGCTGGTGTGCAATAAAGATAGTTTAAGCGGGTATCCTGTTTTTAAGCAATAGTGTTAGAAACTCCTTAGTACGTTTAGGATATGGATATTTATAAAAAAAACCTCATATGAGGTTTTTTTATAATACTTTATGATAGTTTAATTTTATGTAATATTTTATTAATTAGTTCTTTCTGGAATGCCAATTCTTCCTTTTCTAGGAGCGTAAGATGTGTGTAATATCTTCCAACCATCATCTGTGTTGTTCCATACAGATGAACCTCTAGTAGCATATGATACGGTTTTAGCATTATCTATAAAAGTATATTTACCATCTGCTACAAATGTAATTACAGCTGTTTTCATATCTGGAGAAAAGTAAGTTTCCATATTCGAAAGTGTAAAGAACTCCCATGTTATTGCTGTGTCTACAACTACATCTTTTTCAGTATAAATATAAAAAGGATTTAAGTTGGAGTCTCCTGTAGGAACTTTAATTTCTGGATGCTCAAATTTTTTGTAAGCTTCATAGTCGCCAGACATGATTGCTTTTTGCATTGATTCTTGGTGCTCTATTACTTTATCACTAATACTTTTTTTATTTTTCTTAGCATAGTATAGTTGCGCAGTTTTCATATACGGAGAAGCAAAAGCAGCATAATCAACAGCTTTTAACGCAGCGTTTAAAGCATTTTCATAATCGCCTTTGGCTGCATAATGCTCTGCCATAGAATCATATGAATTTGGTCCGTCATGCATGTCTTGAGACATTTTCACATACTTCATAGCGTTAACTGGGTCTTCTTTTCCGTAATCTCCTCTCATGTAACCATAAGACATCATATTATATGCAGAGGATGCGTAGGAAGGGAATTTTTCAGCAAAAAGTTTAAATGAATTAAAATCTTGAGGACTTGTGCCGAGGTAATTCATTAGCGCACCCTTTGGAAATTTACTAGCAAGGCTTTTACTTATGGCTTGTCTGTTTTCTAAAGAGGCTGTTAAATATTGATACCATCCTTTTTCTTCGGGGCTTAATTTTGTTGTGTTAATAGCTTTAAGTTTTTCTAATCTACTTCCCCAATTTTCATTGTTGCTGCTTATTGCAGCTAAAGTAAGTTTGGCACAACCACAATCTTCATCTATTAGTAGTGCTGAATTGGCAGCGCCAAAAGCAGCCATGTATTCGAGATTCATTGCATATTCTATTGCGTTATTGGTAATAAGTGAAGCCTTCTTGCTGCAAGAAGTATCATTTATCCATTGTGCATTTAAAAGCATCGTGAAGCATAAAGCCACAAAAGTTAGATTGTTTTTCATAATTGAGTAGTTAAATTTATAATTGGTTCTAAAGTTACAAAATTAGTATCTAAAAGCAACTTATTTTATGGGTTTATTATTTTTTAACATCTAAATACACTTTGTTTAAGTCTTAATGATATATGTTAGACATTATTAATTTTAACATTAATTTATTTTTTTTTAAGAAAATAACACTTTTTATTTTGATACTTTTGCAGTGAATTATGTAATAGAATATTTATAGTTTATTAATATATTTATTGTTTATTAAAATATTTCAATTTCTTAATTAATTTAACTTTTTTTAAACCCTATTTTGAGCTTAACAAATCCACATACTTGTGCTATTGCATATTCTGTCTCCATGTTAGGAGATAAATGGTCTTTATTAATATTAAGAGACATTATCATCCATAAAAAATCTAGATTTAAAGAGCTTAAAGACTCAAAAGAAAAAATGGCAACTAATATTCTCGCGAATAGATTAAAGTCCCTTTCGGAACTAGGTCTTATTGAAAAATTAGATCCTACAGGTACAAAAAAAAGTACCCGTTATATAGCAACTAGCAAAGGTCTTACTTCACTTCCTATTATAATAGAAATGTACTTATTTTCTATAAACGCAATAGATGAAACTATTTTAGATGCTTCTCAAATAAATATTAAAAAAGAAATTACTTCCAATAGGATCCTATTTGAAAAAAGTAGGATAGCAGAATATCTTAATTTCGTTCAAGAATTGAGGGATACTATACTTGGTGTACAGATGCCGTAATTAAAGTAAATTCATTTTAATAAATTGTTCTCTTATTTTTTTGATCGTAGAAATTCTATTTTAACTCTTAAGTTTAAAGTATCAAATAGTAGTATCTAATTTATCTTTTTACAATACTAATGATAACTGTTTTAGAGGCAGGAGTATTGCTAACTTTGCCCACACTTTTTAGAGGTACTAATACGTTTGCTTCCGGAAAATATGTTGCAGTGCATTGTTTTGGAATATTGTATTCTACAATTAGAAAGCCTTTTGCAATTCTTTCTTCTCCATTAAAATGACTCTTAATATCTACTAAATCTAATTGTTCTAAGTTTTGATTGCTCATATCATCTGCATTCATATAAAGTACTCTTCTCTCATTTAAAACACCTCTATACCTGTCATTTAAACCATAAATTGTAGTATTATATTGGTCATGAGAACGGATAGTCATCATAATAAATTGGTTTCTTTCTAGTTGTACATCGGAGGGTATATTTAAAGAAAAATTTGCTTTACCGCTAGCTGTAGGAGAGAAGTTATTTTCTCTAGCGTTATTAGGTAGATAGAAGCCACCTTTAATACGAACTTTTTCGTTATAATTTTCAAAACCCGGAATAACTTTCTCAATCTTAGCGCGAATCAAATCGTAATTAGAAACTAAAGTAGTCCAATTAGTTTTAGATTCTTTTAAAGTCGCATTTGCCAAACCAGCCACAATTGCCGGTTCACTTAATAGTTTTTTAGAGTGTGGTTCTAAATACCCATTAGATTGATGCACAATTCCCATAGAGTTTTCTACAGATATAAACTGTTCACCAGTTACTTGAATGTCTTTTTCAGATCTACCTAAACAAGGTAAAATAAGGGCTTTTTTACCGTGAATTAAATGACTTCTATTTAGTTTTGTAGAAACATGAACCGTTAAGTTACAATGCTTCATGGCATTTGCTGTAAACTCGGTATCTGGCGTTGCCGAAACAAAATTACCACCCATGCCAACAAATACTTTTATTTTTTTCTGGTGCATTGCTTCAATAGATGAAACCACATCAAAGCCATGTTTTCTTGGAGATTTAAAATCAAATTCTGCATCTAATTTATCTAAAAAAGTAGCTGGCATTTTCTCCCAAATCCCCATAGTTCTATCTCCTTGTACATTAGAATGTCCACGAACAGGACAGGTTCCAGCCCCTTTTTTTCCAATACTTCCTTTTAATAAAAGAATATTTACCAATTCTCTAATATTATCTACAGAATTTTTGTGTTGCGTTAAGCCCATTGCCCAACAAATAATAATTTTTTCATTATTAATGATGAGTGCTGTAGCTTCTTCTATTTTTTTTAAAGAAACACCTGTCTGAGGAAGCAATTCTTCAATTGAATATAAATCTAAGTCTATTAGCATTTCCTCAAGTCCAGCAGTTTTTTCATTGATAAAAGCGTGATTAAAAACGCTTCCAGGATTTTCTAATTCCTTTGCTTTCATCAATTTTAAAATAATCTTTAGTAACGCAACATCACCATTTATTTTTACTTGTAAGAAGAGGTCAGTTAAATCTTGTCCAGAACCGATCCATTTTAATGGATTCTGTGGGTCTTTATAATTCATCAATCCAACCTCTGGTAGCGGATTTACAGTAATAATTTTGCCGCCATTTTTTTTTGTTTCTCCAAGTGCAGATAACATTCTAGGATGGTTGGTACCTGGGTTTTGACCGATAACAATTACCAAGTCTGTATGCTTAAAGTCTTCTAAAGTAACAGAGCCTTTTCCGATTCCTAATGTTTCTGTAAGTGCAGCCCCGCTAGATTCATGACACATGTTAGAGCAATCCGGTAAGTTATTTGTACCAAATTGTCGCACAAATAATTGATATAAAAAAGCAGCTTCGTTACTCGTTCTTCCTGATGTATAAAAAATAGCTTCATCAGGAGAGCTTAAGTTATTTAGTTCTTTTCCTATTAAATTGAATGCAGCTTCCCAAGAAATTTCTTCATAATTGTCTTTTCCTTCAGGCAAATACATGGGTTGTGTAATTCTACCACTTTTACCTATTTCGTAATCAGATAATTCAGATAATTGTGCTACCGAGTGTGTTGCAAAAAAGAGTGGTGAAACCTTGTTTTTAGTTGCTTCTTCCGCGACTGCTTTTGCTCCGTTTTCGCAATATTCAGCTAAAAAAGCACGTTTAGCGTCTGGATCTGGCCAAGCACAACCAGGGCAATCAAAACCTTCTTTTTGATTGATGTTTTTTAAAAGTTGTATTCCTTTTACAAGACCAACTTCACGAGAAATAACTTGTATAGAAGATTTTATAGCTTTAAACCCAACCGCAGAAGTCGGAATTTCTTTTAACTGAATTCCTGTTAGTTTTTCTGGGGATTGTGCGTTTATTTTTTTAGACATTACTTTTTACTGTTTAATGTATGAGGGATTTGCGTAAATGGTCATTTTATTTTCTCTCGTAAAACCAATCAAGCAAATACCAAATTCTTTTGCAAAATCTACAGCTAAAGAAGAACACCCAGAAACAGCAATTATGATGGGTATTTTGGCAATAAATGCTTTAGATACAATCTCGTAAGAAACTCTACCACTAACCAATAAGTAGTTGGCGCTTTTTAACGTATTCTCTATTAATAAATCTCCAATAGTTTTGTCTACAGCGTTGTGTCTGCCAATATCTTCTTTGATTGTTAAAAGTTTGTTTTGTTTGTTGAAAACGGCTGCGGCATGACTACCGCCAGATTTTTTAAATGTTTCTTGAAAAGAATTCATTTCAAGAAACATTTTATGAATTACAGTTGATGTTAATCTTGTTGCTGTGTTTAATTTATTTCCGTTTACTTCAATATCTTTTAATTCTTTTTTACCACAAATTCCACAAGAAGAAACAGATAATAAAGTTCTTTTATTGAGGTATCCTTTTCCTAAGTTTTCTTTAGAAATAGTTATATTAATTATGGAAGGAATCTCATCTTCTGCTTTCTCTATTGCAGCTTCAAAGTTGGTAAAACTTTTATAAATATCTTCTGCAAATAATAAACCTCTAATAAGCGGGATGTCATTATCTGGAGTTCTCATAACAACGGTATACGGCTTACTATTTATATTTATTTGCAAAGGTGCTTCTACTACTAAATCATCTTCAATTTTGTTCTGAATTTGATTGATTATTTTTAAACCTTGGTAAGAGATTGTTTGCATGAAATAAGAAGCTTTATCACAAATTTACTGAAAATAAGCTTAGTGAAGACTTTAGAAAGATCTAAATAAGATTAGGTGATTTTATGACAAGTTAATACAATTAATTCGTTTTTAAAATTTGTTGTAAAAAAGATAAATACAGTACCACCCTCTTTTATTTTGGTTTCTTTTCTTATCTGGGCTACCGTTTTAGGGAAGTTTCTAATGGTAATATTTGCTTTATTTTCTGGAAGTAATTTTTTTAATTTCTTTTTATCATACGAAAGAACCTGTTCAATTTTAAAGGTTCTACCCGGAAAATCTGTAAGAATATCTGAAGTGTAAAGATGAGAATGTTGATGAAGTTTTTGTACGTTAAGTTGATTTGAAACTTGATGAAATCCACCAGATTTTAAAATGGCCGAATTGGGTTCATACAAATAAGAAAGTGGCTCTGAATAGTCTGAATACAAGTCTTCTTTATATTTGAAATCAAAAGTTTTTGTTTGGTTTTTACCAATGTTTACTGTTTTAATTTCAATTGCTTTAGAATGCTTTTTGTCTAACAAAAACAACAGTTCCTTTACTTCATTATGAATGGCAACCACATGTACCTCTTTTATGAATTTTAATTCGTTTATGGCACTTGTTATGTCTAAAATAGGAGACGTTTTTATAAGAATTTGATTTGTTTTTGAAAATAAAAAATCAATGTTTTCTGGCACATTAGGTACGCAATCTTGCAACAGAAAAACTTTTCCTTTTACAGCATCTCTTCTAGATGGATCTATATAAATACAATCGAATTTTTCTTTCGTTCTCTTAAGAAAATCGAAAGCATCGCCAGAAAAAGTACTAATATTATTTATTTTTAATTGTTTGAAATTGTGCGCGACAATAGTCGATAATTCGGTGTTAATTTCACAATGGGTAACGGCTTCAAACTGCTTAGAAAAATAAAAACAATCAATGCCAAAGCCACCTGTAATATCAATAATTGATGCTCCGCTAACAAGATTCGATTTATAGTTTGCAGTAAGTTCAGAAGAAGTCTGTTCTATATTAATTTTTGAAGGATAATAAATCTGTGCTGTTCGAAACCAAGAGTTTAATTTGTGCTCAGACTTATGTTTAGACACAATCTGATTTGCTAGTTCTTGAATTGATACATCGATAAAAGGACTCCCTTTTAGAATCAGTTTTGTAATATCTGTTTTTAAATTTTCAGTAATAAATTGCTGAACTTTTGTATGTAATATTGCTGTATTCAAAACGTTTTTAAATATCTTTTGTAATAGATTTTACAATTTTATTATCAGACAAAAATTCTTTTAAAATTACTTTTAACGCCGTATATAAAGGAACGGCGGTAATCATACCTACAATTCCAAAAAGTAAACCACCAATAATAATAGTTAAAAATATTTCTAAAGGGTGCGACTTTGTGGTTTTTGAAAAAATTATTGGCTGACTTGCAAAGTTATCAATCAATTGCGCAATAAAATATCCAATCATTACATAAATTGTAGTTGGTAAGATGTCATTTTGAAAGTCTTGACCAATGTTACTTGTCATCGATAAAACAAACATAATAACCGCACCAATCATAGGGCCAACGTAAGGTATTAGATTTAATAAAGCACATAAAAAAGCGATTACTATGGCGTTATCAATTCCAAAAATTAATAAAATAATGGTGTATAAAACAAATAAAATAGTAATCTGTAAAAGCAGACCAATAAAATATCTAGATAATAACTCATTAATAGTTTCTAGTGATTTTGAAAATCTACCTTCCTTGCCGTTCGGAATTATAGTCATTACACCGTTTTTTAATAACTGGCTATCTTTCATAAAAAAGAAGGAAATAAATAACACAGAAAATAGGCCAACACTTAAAGATCCAACGGTTGCTAAAACGGCATTTAAGAAATCTGGAATTTCTTTAAATTGGGCAAGAATATCAATATTTTTTAATTTACCTAAAACATCAATTCCTCGGGAAGAAAAGTAAGCAGTTATTTGATTAAATATTTCTTGAATATTTTCCTGTAATTTATCCACTTCTAATAATGATAAACTTTGCCCTTGTTCTGCAATTAAAGGTATAAACATTAAGATTAAACCTGTCAAGAAACTCAACATTAAAAACATTGTAAAGATAACTGCGAGGGTATTTGGGAATTTTAATTTATTTCTAAGTAATAGAATAATAGGTCTTGCAATTAGCGATAAAACTCCTGCAATAATTATATACACAATTACAGATTGAATGGCGTTTAGAAAATAACAAAGAAGAAAAACCCCTAATAGAATTCCTAATGCTCTTAAAATACCGTTTGCTATTGTTTTTGAATTCATTAGTTATATCCTTTTACAGTTATTATACTTAATTTAGGTTCACTAGAAAAAGTGTGGCTTGTTGGAAATAATATACCGCTTTCTGCAGTAGTCCAATCTTCCCAGGTAGCCGTAACTCCTAACGTTTTTATACTTGGTACAGTCATTTTATAGCGAATAGGTAAATTATAATCATCTAAAATCCAAAGATACGAATCTCCAGGAGTAGAACCACCTTTTCTATCTTTTACTTAAAATGCGACTATATCATCTACTTTTCCAATACTTCTGACAATTCCTTTTTCAAATAGTTTATGCACTGCTGGTAGACAAAAAGAGTCATTATTTTTAAAAAAAAAATCCAAGCTTGTAGTAGAAGAGAAGCACAGGTAACTTCTTTTTATAAGATTACATTATTTTCTTTATTTTTAGTTAGGTACGTTTATACAAATAGTATCCCAAGAGACCGCTACTATGTTTTTTTCTTTGTACCATTTAAAATTTCTTCTTCCATCAAAACTTCATTCTAAAAAGTGTGTGTTTTATAAGTCTCATGTTTTACAACTTTTAAGATACTTTTTGAGAGTTTATCTGCGTTACTATTTTTAGCTTTTACTTTACCCATAGATATCTCTAAATCAAGTAATGACAATGTGTGTTTTGTAGGTAGTTTTATACCACTTTTAGTTGTTGTCCAATCAGACCAAGTTGCAGAAAGGCCACCTATAGGAATTATTTTTACCCACATTTTAAATGAAGTAGGCATGTAGTTTTTATCTAGAATCCAAAGATACGAATCTCCAGGAGTTGTGCCTCCAGAGGCATACGTAATTAGTAGCGCATCTTTGTCATTATATTTTACAATACGTCTTTCTGTACCAACATCAAAAACCTTATAAGGCGCGACTAGCCAAAAAGAATCGTTATTAAAAAAGTCTCTTGCTTGCTTAAGAATTTTGGAGTTTACTACTTTTTCATCATCAATATATACCTCAGATTTATCTGATTCTTTAGTATTTAAAATAACTTTATTTTGTTTCCAAGATACTACTACAATATTTTCTTGCTTGTACCATTTATAGTGATGTTTTCCTCTAAAACTCCATTCTAAAACTTCTGTATTTTTATATGCTTCATACGCTAATTCTTTTAACATTTTAGATGCCAATTCATCTGCCTGTTTTCCTTGTTCTCCCTTAGGAAGCGGCTCGTTATAAGTAAAATAAAAAATAGCGAATACAGCAACTAAAAGCAAGAAAAGTAAAGTGGTATATTTAATAGTTTTTTTCATATGAATACATGGTATAAGAGGTTTAATTATTAATTTTTAGAAGAAAAAGCCATTTGTTTTGCGCATTTTAATTTAAAAATCAGAAAAAATCTTTGTAAATTTCTTTGGAAGTTCTTTTGAGTTTGAAATGATAGCTTTTGTAAAAGGATGTATAAATTCTAAAGATGCTGCATGTAAAAACAATCCTTTGCCATTTAAGATTTTATCTTCTAAAAAATATTCTTTGTCTCCTAAAATAGGATTTCCAATTGCAAACAAATGTTTTCTTATTTGATGTTTTCTGCCCGTTTTAGGTTGTAGTTTTACTAAGTTTAAAAAGCTAAAACGTTCTGAAGCAACAGAAGCTATTACTTCAAATTCTGTGAGTGCGTCCTTTTCATCGATCGTTGAATTTATAGTTTCTTTAGAGCTCATTTTCCCAATAGTAATTGCAAAGTAGGTTTTTTTGATTTCTTTATTTTCAAATAATTTACTAAGTGCTGTAATTGCGGTATTCGTTTTTCCAACTAGTAAAAGGCCACTCGTAGGATAATCTAATCTATGGATAGGTTGTGGTTTTACAGCATTTGAATGCCTGCTTTTTTTAAGATTTTGTGTCAATCCGTTTGCAATGGTTACAAATTTATTACCACTAACTAAAATTCCTGCCGGCTTATAAATGATCGCTAAGTAATCATCTTCAAATACTACTTCTAAGTCTAGTTTTAACCTCTCAAAAGTTGATGTATTTTCGGATTCAAACAGTTCAATTTTTTCACCACCAGAAATATATATAGCAGTGGTAGCTATAACTCCATCAATAAAAATAAGTTTCTTTTTGATTGCTTTTTTAATAGCAGATTTGGTAGGTATTGTGTTAAATATACCAACACCATATTCTTGAAAACGAATTTTGTTTTCTAATTCTTCAACAATATGTTTTTCTAATAACTGCATTATTTAGCAAAGAGTTGCTGTATATCTTTAAATGCTTTAAACTCTAAAGCGTTATTTTCTGGATCCTTAAAGAACATAGTTGCTTGTTCGCCAACTTTTCCTTTAAAACGAATGCAAGGTGCTATTTCAAACTTTGTATTAGTAGCTTTTAATCGATCTGCTAAATCATGCCAATCTTCCCAAGTTAAAACAACTCCAAAATGTGGAACAGGAACATCGTACCCGTCTACAGGATTTGATATTCTTACCGCTTTAAAGTCTTCTTTTTGATGAATTACTAACTGATGACCGAAGAAATTAAAATCTACCCAATCTTCAGTAGAACGCCCTTCTTCACAATTTAAAACATCTTTGTAAAAAGCTTTGCATGTTTCTAGATTTTGAACAGGTATTGCTAAGTGAAAAGGTTGAATCATAGTTTAGTTTTTAATCAGTTTTAGTTTTAAGGTTTTTATTTCGAGTGCTTTAGGTTTTTATGCGCACTGCAATGACCTTTGTAAAATAGCTATGTCGATGAAAAAGTTGATTTATCTTAACAAATATGATGCTAAAATTAATCAATTTTTTTCTTTTGTACCAATAACTAATTAAAATCCAACAGCTTTATCGTCTCCTCTCGGATCTGCACCACCCTCTAATTTCCCGTTTGGCAACAATAAAATAGCATCAACACGTCCAATAATTAAAGAGTTACGCTCTACCAATTCATAGCCTAACGCCTTTAAGTTGTCTTTTGTAGTGCTATCAAATCCATTGGGTTCCATTCTAATATTGTCTGGCAACCATTGGTGATGAAAACGCGCTTTATTTACAGATTCTTGCATTCCCATTTTATAATCTACAATATTTATAATATTTTGTAAAACAGAAGTTATAATTGTAGATCCTCCTGGAGTTCCTAAAACCATTTTAAGTTTTCCATCTTTTTCTACAATGGTTGGAGTCATAGAACTTAACATTCTTTTTTCAGGAGCAATAGCATTCGCTTTAGAACCTACAAGACCATACACATTTGGTACTCCAGGCTTTGCACTAAAATCATCCATTTCATTGTTTAAGAAAAACCCTGCTCCTTTAACAAGCACTTTAGAACCATATCCTGTATTTAAAGTGGTCGTTACAGAAACTGCATTTCCAAATTGATCTACAATAGAGTAGTGGGTTGTTTGATCACTTTCATGTCCTAAAATAGCTCCGTGAGAAACTTCTGATGATTTTGTTGCTTTATCCCAAGAAAAAGAATTCATTCTTTTTTTAATATATGAAGTTGCTATTAAACTGTCTATTGGAACATTTATAAAATCAATATCTCCTAAATAATGTGCTCTGTCTGCATATGACCTGCGCTCTGCTTCTGTTAATAACTGCACATACTTTGAAGAGTTGTGTGCTATTTTAGTTAAGTCAAAAGGTTCTATAGATTTTAAAATTTGTGCCAAACAAATTCCGCCACTCGCTGGCAAGGTCATAGAAATAATTTTATGGTTTTTATAATTAAACTCTATTGGTTTGCGCCAAATTGCTTTGTATTTTTCTAAATCTTCTAGTGAAATAATTCCACCTAATTCTTTTACATAATCAACAAATAATTGTGCCGTTTTTCCTTTGTAAAATCCATCTTGCCCGTTATCTCTTATTCGTTCCAGAGTTTGTGCTAATTCTTCTTGTTTTAGTAGGTCTCCTTTTTTCCATTCTTTGTCAAATAAAACTTTGTAGTTATTTGCTTTTTCGAAAAGTTTACGAGTTCGGTTTAAAGCTTTTGCTTGCTTACTTGTAACTTTAAAACCATTTCTTGCCATATCTATAGCAGGCTGAATTAAATCTTTAAAAGGAAGGCTTCCGAACTTTTTATATACTTCAAAAAGGCCAGCAATAGTTCCTGGAACTCCTACAGAATGTATTCCAAAACTACTTTTTCCTGGAATTACATTTCCTTCTGTATCTAAATACATATCCTTACTTGCATTTAAAGGTGCTTTTTCTCTAAAATCTAACGCACCCGTTTTTCCGTCACTAGCTCTATAAACCATAAAACCACCGCCACCAATATTACCAGCAACCGGGTATACAACGGCCAATGCAAGTTGTGTGGCTACCATGGCATCATATGCATTTCCGCCTTTTTTTAAAATATCAGAACCAATCTTAGAAGCTTCCTCTCTGGCAGACACTACCATTGCTTTTTCAGTAATTAAACCCGTGATTTTTTCTTTCTTGCTGTTTGTTTTGCAATTGGAAAATAATAATGAAATTGTAAGGACTAAAATTATTTTTTTCATACGGTAGTATCAATTTTTTTTAATTTCTGGTTTGTGTGTGCTATTAATTCCTTAAAAAATAGGGTAAAATCTGCTTCAAATTCAGCTTCTAAGCAATGCAAGTCTTCAATAGCTAAGTTCATTTGAGATTTTCCTTTTGTTCTTTTATTCATGCCGTTTAAAACTTTTTCAATGCCGTCTTTATATTTATAGTTGAATAGAATATTATATTCAATCATATAATTGATGAATTGTTGAGATTTTATAGGCAAATCTAATTTAATCTCATCTAATAAATTGTAAACCGATTTTGTAAATAATTCTAAGGGAATTTCAGAATAGCTTGCCCAATTCTTAGCCAAGAAGTAGTCGTAAAAAATATCGATAATTACGCCATCATAATGTCGGTAGCGTTCATGTAAACGTCTTTTGCTTTTTCGAACCACCTCATGTGCATCTGTAAACGTATCTATTTCTCTGTGTAAAAAAATACCTTGCTGAATTTCTGCAGAAAAACCTTCATACTTATTTCCCTGAATATGATCTGCAATAAAATTGCCTATCATAATATTGGTATTGTTTCTTGATAAATATAAATGTGCTAAGAAATTCATTTTTTTAAAAGTAAACAAAAAACCATAATTAACTTAAAAATTAATTATGGTTTTCTTATTATTTATATGTGAATACCTACCTGCGTAGGAATAACAAATTTAATCGATTAACTATTTAACATTACTGGCATTACAAGCATTGTAACTTGCTCACCTTCATCAGTACCATCAATAGGAGTTAAAATTCCTGCTCTGTTTGGTAAAGACATTTCAATTAAAACATCGTTCGAACTTAAATTGTTTAACATTTCACTTAGAAAACGAGAGTTAAAGCCTATTTGCATATCATCACCTTGATAATCGCAACTTAAACGTTCATCTGCTTTATTTGCAAAGTCTAAATCTTCTGCAGAAATATTTAATTCTGTACCCGCCATTTTCAAACGAATCTGGTGTGTTGTTTTGCTAGAGAAAATAGAAACACGTCTTACAGAATTTAAGAAAGATGCTCTGTCTACTGTTAATTTATTCGGATTTTCTTTTGGAATTACTGCTTCGTAATTAGGGTATTTCCCATCAATTAAACGACATACTAAAACTACGTTATCAAACGTAAATTTTGCATTAGCATCATTATATTCAATTGTAACATCACTATCAGAACCGCCTAAAATTCCTTTTAATAAATTTAAAGGTTTCTTTGGCATAATGAATTCTGCTGTTTGATCTGCAGTAACATCTGTTCTTGTATATTTTACTAATTTGTGAGCGTCTGTAGCTACAAAAGTTAAGCTTTGAGAACTAAACTGAAAAAAGACGCCACTCATTACTGGGCGTAAATCATCATTTCCAGCAGCAAAGATTGTTTTAGAAATTGCAGTTCCTAAGATGTTTGCAGGCACTACCGTTTTACTTGGTGATGGCAATGAAACCGCTTTCGGGAATTCATCTCCACCAAAGTAAGCCATATCGTACTTCCCTTGATCAGAACTAATTTCAATGGTGTTACTACCTTCGGTTTTAAACGTTAATGGTTGGTCTGGAAACGTTTTTAAAGTATCTAATAATAAACGTGCAGAAACAGCAATAGAACCAGAACTGTCACTTTCTACAGCAACTACAGAACTCATAGTTGTTTCTAAATCAGATGCAGAAATTTTTAGTTGATTCTCTGATAATTCAAACAGAAAATTGTCTAAAATTGGTAATGTGTTGTTGCTATTTATAACGCCTCCTAAAACTTGTAGTTGTTTTAATAATTGCGAACTAGATACAATGAATTTCATATACTGTTATTTCGTTATTTGAATTACAAATATATTCTAAATAAGTGACTTTAAAAATTATTTTATTAACAGGTTATCACTATTCTTTTTATGAATTCTAAAATGTTATAATTATGTTAACAAACTTTATTTTAGTTCTTAAAAAACTACATTTGTTTGGTCTCCAAATTTTAAAATATGAAGAAATTTTTTCTATTGATAATTGTGTTTTTATTAATTACCAACTCAATAGCTGCACAGAAGCCTCAAAAATTAACTTCAAATCAGATTTACGAAAAACTTCAAAAAATAAATTTTTTAGGAACTGCTTTATACATTGCCGCGCATCCGGATGATGAAAACACCCGTTTAATTGGGTATTTAGCAAATAAAGTTAAGGCAAGAACTGCTTATTTGTCTTTAACAAGAGGAGATGGTGGACAGAATTTAATTGGACCCGAAATTAGAGAGCTTTTAGGGGTAATTAGAACACAAGAATTATTAGCAGCTAGAAATATCGATGGTGGTGAACAATTTTTTACAAGAGCAAATGATTTTGGATATTCTAAACACCCAGATGAAACTTTAGAAATTTGGAATGAAAAGGAAGTATTAAGTGACGTTGTTTGGGCTATTAGAACCTTTAAGCCTGATGTAGTAATCAATAGATTTAATCATAGAACTCCTGGCACAACTCACGGGCATCACACATCTTCTGCAATGCTTAGTGTTGCCGCTTTTGACCTCGCTAACGATAGTTCTCAGTTTGTCTCTCAATTAAAATATACAAGCCTTTGGCAGCCAAAAAGATTATTTTTTAATACATCTTCTTGGTTTTATAAGAGTCAACAAGATTTTGAAAAAGCAACAAAAGGCAAATTAATGGCTTTTGATGTTGGTGTATATTATCCGTTAAAAGGCCTTTCTAATAACGAATTAGCTTCTATGGCAAGCAGCCAGCATTTATGTCAGGGTTTTGGTAGACTTACTACTAGAGGAAGTCAGAATGAATATGTAGCCTTTTTAAAAGGAGACAAACCCAAAGATGAAAAGGATATTTTTTCAGGAATCAATACTACTTGGAATCGTTTAAAAGATGGGGGAGAAATTGGTGCTATTTTATATGAAATAGAAGAAGATTTCGATTTTGTGAATCCGTCTATACACCTGCCAAAATTAATGGAAGCATATCAGTTGATTCAGAAATTAGAAGATAGGCATTGGCGAATAATCAAAGAAAAGGAATTGAAAGTAATTATTGAAGCTTGTGCAGGTTTGTATTTAGAGGTTTCTGCAAATAGTGCTTCAGGAGCGCCAAATACTTCCATAGAAATTAATTTTGAAGCTCTAAATAGAAGTACAATTGCGGTTGAACTTACTTCAGTTGAATCTACCATTGATAAAAAAACATTTCTGAAAGAGTTGGATTTAGAAGCAAATAAAAAAGTAAATTTTAAGGAAACAATCACACTAGCAACAACTGAATTTTCAGATCCTTATTGGTTAAAAAAAGAAGCTTCTTTAGGAATGTATTCAGTTGAAAACCAATTATTAATAGGGAAGCCAGAAACTCCAAGACCTGTGATAATTAATTTTAATTTAACTATTGAAGGCATCCCAATTACATTTACAAAAAATCTGGTTAGAAGATATGCAGAAAGAGATATTGGTGAAATTTATGAACCTTTTGAGGTTTTACCTAAAGTAACTACTAAACTAAAGGACAAAGTACTTATTTTTTCTAATGATATGCCACAAAAAGTAGTGGTTGAGGTACGTGCAGGAGCAAATAATGTAGCTGGTACTATAAAGTTAGAAGTTCCAGAAGGATGGAAGGTCTCTACAAAAGCTAAAACATTTATAATTAAACAAAAAGGAGATACATATGAAGTAGATTTTTTAGTTTTTCCAACGGAAAACCAGTCAGAAGGAAAATTAAAGGTAATTGTGACTTCAGACGGAAAAACATATAACAAAGAGTTGGTAGAAATCAATTACAATCACATACCTAAACAATCGGTTTTATTAACTTCTGAGGCAAAGGTTGTTCGCTTAAATATAAAAACGATAGGTACTAAAATTGGCTATATAAAAGGAGCAGGAGATGCTATTCCAGAAAGTTTACGTCAGATAGGCTATACAGTTGACCTTATAAATCCGGCAGAAATAAATGAGAAGAACCTACTTGGGTATGATGCAATTGTTTTAGGAATTAGAGCTTATAATGTAGTAAAAGAATTAAAATTCAAACAAAAATATTTATTAGCATACGTAGAAAATGGAGGTAATATGATTGTGCAATACAATACGAATAGACGGGTAGATGTTGCTGCACCTTTTGAATTAAAATTATCTAGAGACCGTGTTGCAGATGAGTTTGCAGAAGTTAGGATTTTAGAGAAAGAACATTCGCTTTTAAATTATCCAAATAAAATTACATCCGAAGATTTTAAAGGTTGGGTGCAAGAAAGAGGTTTGTATTTTCCGGGAACATGGAGTAAAGAATACACCCCAATTTTATCTATGAATGATACAGGTGAAACAGCAAAAGAAGGAAGTCTGTTAATTGCAAAATTAGGCAAAGGGAATTACATATACACCGGATTAAGTTTTTTTAGAGAATTGCCTGCAGGTGTCTCTGGTGCATATAAATTGTTTGCAAATATGTTGGCGGTCGGTAAGGACGATATTAAGGAATAAAAAGAAAATAAAAATTATAGATTCATATTCATGAATAATCAAAAATACACTTGGAAAAAAGAATACACATTTGTGCTAGCAGCGAATGTAATTTACTTGATTGCATTTTATTTTATTACTAATTATTTCACCTTTTAATAGATGGAGATAGCAAGTAAATTACATTTGGTAGATTGGATTATTTTATCTGTAACTTTAATATCTATCGTTTCCTATGGAACCTATGTAACTAGAAAAAATAAGAACGTTACAGATTATATTAAAGGAGGAAGTGACTCTAAATGGTGGACGATTGGTTTGTCTGTCATGGCAACACAAGCCAGTGCAATTACTTTTTTATCAACTCCAGGGCAAGCATTTCATAGCGGAATGGGCTTTGTACAGTTTTACTTCGGATTGCCGATTGCTATGATTATTATTTGTGTGGTTTTTATTCCGATTTACCACAAGTTAAAAGTATACACCGCGTATGAGTTTTTGGAAGGGAGATTCGATTTAAAAACAAGAAGTTTAGCCGCAATTTTATTTTTAATTCAGAGAGGTTTGGCTGCTGGAATTACCATTTTTGCGCCTGCAATTATTCTGTCAGCAGTTTTAGGTTGGGATTTACTAACCTTAAATATTATTATCGGTTTCCTAGTAATAATTTATACTGTTTCCGGAGGTACAAAAGCAGTAAACGTAACACAGAAACAACAAATGATTATCATTTTTATAGGAATGTTGATTGCATTTTTTATGATTATGAGTCAGCTTCCTGAAAATATAACATTTACAAATGCCCTAGAGATTGCAGGTGCCAGTAATAAAATGGAAGTGTTGGATTTTTCTTTTGATTTGAGCAATAGATACACCGTTTGGACTGGTGTTTTAGGAGGAACCTTTTTAATGTTGTCTTATTTTGGAACAGATCAAAGTCAGGTACAGCGTTATTTATCAGGAAAATCTGTAAGAGAAAGTCAATTAGGCTTAATTTTTAACGGATTGCTAAAAGTACCAATGCAGTTTTTTATTCTGTTAATTGGGGTGATGGTTTTTGTGTTTTATCAATTCAATGCATCTCCATTAAATTTTAATCCTACTGTAAATGATGCGATTGCATCATCTAAATATGTTGAGGAATATCAACAATTAGAAGCAGAACATATTCAAATAGAAAATACAAAAAAAGCAATTTTTGCAGATGGTTTTCAATTAATAGAAAAAGAACAAATTCAAGCTTTAAACGAAAGAGATTTAGAACTAAAAGTTGCTTCTAAAGCAATTGTTAAAAAGGTAGATGCGGCAATAGAGGCAAATGACAAAGATTACGTCTTTATTCATTTTATAATAAATAATTTACCAAGAGGATTAATAGGACTTTTACTGGCCGTAATTTTATCTGCGGCAATGTCTTCAACGGCATCAGAATTAAATGCATTGGCAAGCACTACTGCGATAGATTTGTACAAGCGAAACGTAAAAGGCGAAAAGAGTGATGCCCATTATGTAAAAGCTTCTAAATGGTTTACCTTGCTTTGGGGAATCGTTGCAATTTCAATAGCTTGTATTGCTAATTTATTCGAAAATTTAATAGAATTAGTGAATATTATCGGATCTATTTTCTACGGAAATGTATTGGGGATTTTCTTACTTGCATTTTTCTTTAAAAAAGTAAATGGAAATGCTGTTTTTATAGCAGCTTTAATTACACAAGTATTAATTTGTTTAATTTTTTACTTCGGAATCTATAATTTAGAAGCGCAAGGTTTAGATCCAATTATTAGTTATTTATGGTTGAATTTTATTGGCTGTATTCTAGTCTCTTTTTTTTCGCTATTATTTGTCTTTAAATCGATAAACAGGCAAAGTAAATTAACATTAGTTATTACTTCACTTGCAATCTTTAAAATTACCTATGATATCTTAAATGATGTATCTTTAAATATTATTCATGTAGTTACTTTAATTATTCTATTCTTCTTTTTAGGTTTTTTTAATTTTGATAAAACAACAATAAATGACAAATAAAAATATACGCTGGGGAATTATTGGTTTAGGTAAAATAGCCAATAAATTTGCAATAGATTTAGCATCCGTAGAAAATGTGGAATTAGTTGCAGTGGCTTCAAGAAATATTCAAAATGCCAATAATTTTGCAGAGAAACACAATGCTAAAAAAGCATATAGTTCTTATGAAGAATTAGCTAAAGATACCAATGTAGATGCCGTTTATATTGCAACTCCGCATAGTTTTCATAAAGAGCATGCATTACTTTGTCTGCAAAATAAAAAAGCAGTCTTATGTGAAAAACCATTTGCAATGAATTTGTCTGAAGTTACAGAAATGATACAGGTAGCAAAAGAAAATAATGTCTTGTTAATGGAAGCATTATGGTCCTTTTTTTTACCTCATTTTACATATGTTTTAGGCCTCGTTAAAAGCGAAAAATTTGGCAAATTAAAAAGTTTAGAAGCCGATTTTGGCTTTCATACGCCATACAATACAGACAGTAGATTATTTAAAAAAGAATTGGGTGGTGGTAGTTTGTTAGATATTGGTGTTTATCCAATTTTTGCAGCTTTAGCAACCTTAGGAGAACCTGATACTATTGATGCAAGTGCTACTTTTTTCAAAAATGGTGCAGATGCTAGCTGCGATATGGTTTTTCAGTATAAAAATGCGAAAGCAACCTTAAAAAGTACGTTGTTAGAAGAAACACCAAGTATTGCGATATTAAAATTTGACAAAGCAATTGTAAAATTAAATCGGCAATTTCATCAATCTTCATCGATTACAGTCATTCAAAATAATACAGAAGAAATAATTAATTTTGATTATAAAACGATTGGATATAATTATGAAACAGAGCACTTCAACAACCTTTTAAGAGCAGGAAAAAAAGAAAGTAATGTGATGACGTTTGAGTTCTCTAAAAACTTAATAAATACCTTAGATAAAGTAAGAGAAATTATTGGCTTAACATATAACAACTAGTTTTTAAATAATTCAAACTCTTATTTGCCAATATATCTTTTTGGCATAAAAATTGACTTTTATAAGTAGAAAGTTAGCGTTTTACTATTGTAAAATTTTGATATTCAGATATTTAATAAACACAAAACAGATTTTGATTTTCTTACTAAAAGATTTCAATGTCAGTATGACAGATATATAGAAGATGAGCAAACCAAAAGTATTAAGATTAGACAACATGTCGCTACATAGTATGTTAAATGAGGATTCTGAGTTAATCCCTTTAATGACGCCCGAAGATGAAGAAATTATTAATAAAGAAAGCGTACCAGAAATCTTACCAATTTTACCACTTAGAAATACCGTATTATTTCCAGGGGTTGTAATTCCTATTACTGCTGGTAGAGATGCATCTATTCAATTGATAAAGGATGCAAATAAAGGCGATAAAGTAATTGGGGTAGTTGCACAAAGAAATGAAGACGAAGAAGAACCTACTTTAAAAGATATTCATACGACAGGTGTAGTTGCACAAATTTTACGTGTTTTAAAAATGCCTGATGGCAATACAACCGTTATTATTCAAGGTAAAAAACGGTTCGAAATAGATGCTATTGTTCAGGATAAACCGTATTTAAAGGCTGCTGTAAAAGAGGCCGTTGAAGACAAAGAAGTAGACGATGAAAAAGAATTTGAAGCAATTATAGAATCGATTAAAGAACAGGCTTTAGAAGTAATAAAGGAAAATCCGATGTTGCCTTCAGAAGCATCTTTTGCTATTAAAAATATCAAGTCAAACTCATTTTTGGTGAATTTTATTTCATCAAATATGGATTTAAGCGTTGCTCAAAAACAAGTGATTTTAGAAAAAGACAATCTAAAAGAACGTGCACTACTAGCTTTAAAAAACTTAAATAAAGAACTTCAGAAATTACAATTACGCAATGATATTCAGTCTAAAACACGTGAAGATTTAGACCAACAACAACGTGAGTATTATTTACACCAGCAGTTAAAAACGATTCAAGAAGAATTGGGTGGTGCTTCGAATGACGAAGAGTTGGAGGAAATGCGCATAAAAGCAAAAACGAAGAAATGGAATAAAGAAGTGGGGCTTACTTTTGAAAAAGAGTTAAATCGCTTAAAAAGAATGAATCCGCAAGCTGCTGAATACGGAGTGCAGAGAAGTTATTTAGAGTTGTTATTGGAGTTGCCTTGGGGCATTTACTCTGAAGATAAATTTGATTTAAAACAGGCAACAAAGGTTTTAGATAGAGATCATTTTGGTTTAGAAAAAGTAAAAGAAAGAATTATAGAATATTTAGCTGTTTTAAAGTTAAGAGGAGATATGAAATCGCCAATTATCTGTTTATACGGCCCTCCAGGTGTTGGTAAAACATCATTAGGTAAATCTGTAGCAGAAGCGTTAGGCCGTAAATATGTAAGAATGTCTTTAGGTGGTTTGCGTGATGAAGCAGAGATTCGCGGACATAGAAAAACATATATTGGTGCAATGCCAGGACGTTTAATTCAGAATTTAAAGAAATCAGGAACTTCAAACCCTGTCTTTGTTTTAGACGAAATCGATAAATTAGGGCAAAGTCATCAAGGCGATCCTTCATCAGCAATGCTAGAAGTATTAGATCCAGAACAAAATGAATCTTTTTACGACAATTATTTAGAAGTTGGATACGATTTATCTAAAGTGCTTTTTATAGCAACAGCAAACAATTTAGGACAAATTCCTTGGGCTCTGCGCGATAGAATGGAAATTATAAACGTATCTGGTTACACGATTGAAGAAAAAGTAGAAATTGCGAAAAGACATTTATTACCAAAGCAGTTAAAAGAACATGGATTAACGGTAAAGGATTTAAAGCTAGGTAAAAAGCAGTTAGAACAAATTGTAGAGGGCTATACACGTGAATCTGGCGTGCGTGGTTTGGAAAAGAAAATAGCAAAAGTGGTGCGTTTTGCAGCAAAGTCTATTGCGTTAGAAGAAGAATATAATATTACATTAACTACGGAAAAAGTAGCGGATATTTTAGGAACCCCTAGAAATAGAGATAAATTCGAAAATAACGATGTTGCTGGTGTAGTTACTGGTTTGGCGTGGACACAGGTTGGTGGAGATATTTTATTTATTGAATCTATTTTATCGAAAGGAAAAGGAACACTTTCTATTACGGGTAATTTAGGCACAGTAATGAAAGAATCTGCAACGATTGCCTTACAATACATTAAGTCAAATGCTGAAGAGTTTGGTATTAAATCAGAAATTTTAGAGAAGTACAATGTGCATATTCACGTTCCTGAAGGAGCCACACCAAAAGATGGACCAAGTGCAGGTATAACTATGTTAACCTCTTTGGTTTCTTCGTATACACAGCGTAAAATTAAAAATAAATTGGCAATGACAGGTGAAATTACTTTACGTGGTAAGGTATTACCAGTTGGCGGAATTAAAGAAAAAATATTGGCTGCAAAAAGAGCAAATATCAAAGAAATAATTTTGTGTAAAGAAAATGAGAAAGACATTTTAGAAATAAAAGAGAGCTACCTTAAAGGCCTAACATTTCATTATGTTACAGAAATGAAACAAGTAATAGACCTGGCGCTTACAAAGCAAAAAGTTTCAAACGCTAAGAAATTAGTATAAATTAAAAAGCCTCCTTATTGGAGGCTTTTTAATTTATACACGTTCCTAACTTATTATTTAAAACAGATTTATAAAGATTTATCTACATTTTTTTTAAGGGAGCACTAAACGCTTCAAAAAAAAGTATTAATTTACATGCTCAAATTAGCGAACTTAAATTTAATGTACATGAAATCGAATACAAAACATAACATCATCTGCGCCATATTTCTTTTAGCATGCTCGTTTACTGCTTGTATTTCAAATATAGAAGAACAGCAAGAAGAGTTAACAAAGGTTTCTTTTATTAACGACGTAAAGCCAATTATGGATGCTAGATGTTTGTCTTGCCATGGTGTTGGAGGAAATTTTCCTGAGTTAAAAAATTATACAGAAGTTAGCGAGCATGCGGCCATGGTAAAAAGTGAAGTTGCAAGTGGTAGGATGCCAAAAGGGGCAGTTTTAACTGCGGCACAGATAAAAAGTATTGTAGATTGGGTAGATGAAGGTGCTTTAGATAATTAATGTACAGAATTAGGAAATGAAAAAAATTACTATCTACATTCTAATAATTGGTCTTTTAAGCATTTTTATTGGGTATACAATGTATCATAAACCGCATATAAATGTTGCTGAAAAACCGGTAGACATCGCAATAACTGCAAATATTTTATTCGCAGATTTTTCTTCGGATGAAACAAAGGCGAATACAAAATACCTAAATAAGATTATTGCCGTAAAAGGGAAGGTTGCTAATGTGGAATTTAATGGTGAAAAAGCAGCTATTTCATTACAAACAGAAGACGACTTTGGAAGTGTGGTTTGTTATTTAGTGCAGGATGAGTTTAAGAAGAGTGCAGAAATAAAAGAAGGGCAAGAAGTTATTTTAAAAGGAATTTGTACTGGTTTTTTAATGGATGTAATTCTTGTTAAGTGCGTTGTTATGAATTCAAAATAAAATAGTATGAAAATAGTAAGCACCTTTTTTATGTGTCTATTTTTGGTTTCATTTACCAATGGGCAGGAGCGTTTTTTAACTAAAAAGGGAATGATTTCTTTTTTTTCAGAAACTCCAATAGAAAATATAGAGGCTCAGAATAATCAGGTTTTAAGCGTTGTAGATGCCACTAGCGGTAAAATGGCTATAGCTATTTTAATGAAGTCTTTTATGTTTAAAAAAGCATTAATGCAAGAACACTTTAATGAGAATTATGTAGAATCTGACAAGTATCCAAAGGCAACTTTTAAAGGAGATATTATAGATTTTGAGACCATTACAACTTCCGAAAGATCTATAGCTATAAAAGGAAATTTGACCATTCACGGAAAAACAAAAGAAATTACGATTAAGGCGCTAACAAAAAAAACAGATGCGGTTCTTGAAATGACAGGAGATTTCTTTATTAATTTAACAGATTTTGATGTTAAAATTCCTTCCATAGTAAAAAATAATATTTCAGAAAAAATAAAAGTAAGTTTTCGTTTGTATCACAAACCATATAACAAGTAACCTATGAAAAAAATATTTTTAACAGCATTTTTTATGCTAGCTAGTTTACAACTGTGTTCTCAAGATTTGTTAGACATTTTAGAGAGGGAAGCGCCAAAAATGGAAAACATAGTTTCGGCTACTTTTAAAGGAACTAGAATTGTAAACGGTCATTCTATAGAAAATAGAAAAAACAAAGAATTAGAGTTTATAATTTCTCATAGATTTGGTAGGGTAAACACCGGGTTTGAAGAGCTTTTTGGATTAGATCAAGCAAATATTCGTTTTGCTCTAGAATATGGTTTAACAGACGATTTAACCGTTGGCTTAGGAAGAAGTAGTTTTGAAAAAACCTATGACGGGTATTTGAAATATAGTTTGTTAAAACAGAAAACGGGTACAAATGCGTTTCCTTTTGCAGTTTCTCTTTTTGGAAGTGTTGCTGCCAAGAGTCAGAAAGCAATTGCAGGAAGTGAAAGAACTTTTGCTGAAAGCTTATTTTATGTGGGGCAAGTTTTAATTGCTAAAAAAGTAAATTCTTCATTATCAGTTCAAGTAACACCAACATATGTGCATAGAAATTTAGCAACTATAGCCGCAGACCCACATGATATTTTTGCGTTAGGTGTTGGTACAAGAGTAAAGTTGAGTAAACGAGTTTCTTTAAATGCAGAATATTACCAGCAATTTCAGAAGCTTACATCTATTAATGCTAGAAACTCATTGGCTTTTGGTGTAGATATAGAAACTGGTGGGCACGTTTTTCAAATTATTCTATCGAATGCAATTACTATGGTAGAAAAATCATTTATAACAGAAACAACAGGTAACTTTTTTGGCGGAGACATTCATTTAGGATTTAACCTTTCTAGAACTTTTTAGCCAAAAGAAGCATTATTCTATAATTTCGTAATCAATACTTAGTTTGCGAAAAGCTCTTAAGGCAGAGCCAGAATTTTTACCATCTAATTCAATATCTACGGCATCTCCTTCTAAAAGGATTTCTGCAAGCTCTGCTGCCAAAGAATCGGTAATGGTAGCCGAGAATTCTGCAATGCATCTCGCTATTGCTCTTTTATCTGGTCTTTGTGCGTCGCAAGACAATAAATTTACTTTCATAAGAATGATGTTTCTACTTGCAAGATACAAGAGTTAGGATAAACAATTAGGCTGCTTTTGCATTATTAATGCAAACAGCTTCGGTGTTTACGCTTTCAATTCAATTTTCGAGTTACTTTCTTTTAATAAATTTAGATAATCTTCAATTTTAAACACAGCACTATGAAATCTAGACGTTCTCTTACTACCTTCATTTTGTCTTACAATAGACCTTGCATAGCGTCTTACTTCATCTTTAGAAGTTAAGATAATTCCAGGAACTGGAGTGCTTTTTTCATTTTCATCTTTAGCAACCATTGTAAAATAAGAAGAATTACAATGTTTGGTTTCTCCTGTTCTAATATTTTCAGATTCTACACGCAAACCAATTACCATAGAAGTTCTGCCTGTATAATTCACGGAAGCTTTTAAGGTTAAAAGCTCTCCAACTTCGATAGGATTTAAAAAGTCTACTTTATTTACAGAGGCTGTAACGCAATAGTTACTAGAATGTTTTGAGGCGCAAGCAAATGCAATTTGATCCATTAAATTTAAAATATGACCCCCATGTATTTTTCCGCTAAAATTAGAATGTGAAGGCAGCATTAATTCTGTAATTGTTAATTGAGAATCTTCAATGTTTTTAAATTTTTTAATCATTTGCAGTATCTTTACTTTTAAAAGGGGGCTTTTTTATGATAGTAATCATCTTAGTGCCCATTAAAATATTACTTTTTTCTAAACCAAAAATACAAATCTAATTACAAATAGCTCTTTATTTGTTCTGTATTTATTCCTTTTTTCAAGGAATCTTGTTCATCGGAATACCGTTTATTTGTTCTCATGAACTTATAAATAAATTATTGTTTAATGTTCAGTAAAAAACATTTAACACATATCCCGTTAAAGTATTAAAATTAATAATTATCTTTAAGGAATAAAATCAAAATTATGACTAAAAAATTACCTTTTATTTTATTTTTATTGTTTACTGTGGGCATAGTTGCACAGACAGTTAACACAGTAACCATTGATTGGGGGCGTAACTCTACACCATCAGCAACTGGCGATAGTAAAGCAAGTAGAACCATAGAAGTAGGCGATACTGTAGAATGGGTGTGGAATAGTAATAACCATAACGTGGTTAGTAACGCCGGTGCAAATGAATCTTTTAATAGTGGGGCTACTGAGAATGTCGGAGCTACTTTTTCACATATTTTTACATTGGTAGGATCGAGTGATTATGTATGTACTCCGCATTCAGGCAATATGTTTGGTACTATTACTGTAGTTGCAGAGGGTGCTTTAAGTACCTCAGAGGCAAGACGTTTAAAGTTTGAAATGTTTCCAAATCCGGCATCAGATAAGGTACGTATTCAATTGCCTTCTGGAGCTGAAAATGCTACGGTAGAATTTTATGATTCTTTAGGCAGATTGGCGCTTTCTAAAAAAGTAACGCGTATTAGCAATAAAATGGATGTGAATGCTTTAAGTAAAGGTATTTATATTTTAAAAGTTTTTACAGCAGACCAGATCGGAAGTCAGAAATTTATTAAAAATTAAGGATCCCTATAATTTTTAACGTTAGAAAACCAATTGTATTTATAGCAATTGGTTTTTTTTGTGGGCATTTTAAAGTAGATTTGTAGTACAAGAAAAAAAAAGTATGAATTATATCTTATTTGATAGTGATGTTAGAGATACACTATTGCCATTTACATATACAAAACCCGTTGCAGATATTAGAATCGGAATTTTAACCATTAGAGAAAAATGGGAGAAACATCTTGGTTTAACTACCACTACAATTACCGCAGATTATTTAGAAGAAAAATATCCGATGGTAGAAATGGAAGAGAATATTCTTATAAATGCCTCTTTTTGTCCTACGGAATCTTTGGTAGAAAAGGTAAAAAATCTTTCTAAAAATGAAGCTATTTTTAAAGGTGAAGACGTATTGGCATTTCATACAACACAAAGCCAAGAAGAGGTAGATTTTGATACTTATACCCAAATAGAATTTGATGAAGAACTAATTCAAATAAAAAATACTTCAGATATTTTTACGCATAATGGCAAAGCGATTCAGCAAGATTTTGATTTAATTACAGCAGAAAGAACTTCTGAAACCATACCAGCAGGAATACAAGTTTTAAATCCAGAAAATATTTTTATTGAAGAAGGTGCACAAATTTTGTTTTCTACTTTAAACGCATCAGAAGGACCTATTTATATTGGCAAAGATGCTTTAATAATGGAAAATTCTTCTATTAGAGGGCCTTTTGCAATGTGCGAAAATGCCGTTGTTAAAATGGGAACAAAAATTTATAAAGATACTACCATAGGGCCTTTTTCTAAAGTAGGAGGTGAGATAAGCAATGCTGTTATTTTTGGGTATTCTAGTAAGGGCCATGACGGCTATTTAGGAAACTCTGTGATAGGTGAGTGGTGTAATTTAGGAGCGGGCACCAATAATTCAAATTTAAAAAACAATTATTCTGAAGTAAAATTATGGAATTATGAAACCGAGCGTTTTGCAAAAACAGGATTGCAGTTTTGTGGTTTAATGATGGGAGATCATTCTAAATGTGCTATTAGCACTACGTTTAATACAGGAACGGTAGTTGGCGTAAGTGCAAATATTTTTGGAAGCGGATTTCCAAGAAACTTTACACCTTCTTTTAGTTGGGGCGGTACAGCAGGTTATGAAACCTTTCAAATGAATAAAGTTTCTGAAGTTGTTACTGCAGTAATGAAACGTAAAAATTTAGTTTTTGATGCAGTAGATCAAAAAATTCTAGACCATGTTTTTGAGGAAACTAAACAATATCGAAATTTTTAATTTTAGCCGTTTTTTTATGTGGGCCTAATCTTTAGTCTTTGGCGCGAGTTTAATAGAAAGTAGTTTACATTAATTATTTTTATACGGTGTGGTTATGCGTTTTTATACTTTTAAATTCTCAATAAATTTAGCTACTTGTCTTTTTGAATAATGGCCATTATATTGAATATAACACCCATCTAGTCTTATCACAAGAACTCCGAAGCAAGTTTTTTTTCTATGGAAAATAAGTTTAAAACAAAAAAAAATCTCAAGCAGGTACTTGAGATTTTAAATATTTTAGAAGCTACTAGAATGCTTAGAGGGCACCCCATTCTTTTAAAGAGGCAGTATTCATATTTATATACGCATCATTCCCTGCTTTTGTTGCCAATTCTAAAGACATTTTTGCAGCAGCAATTGCCGTTTTTGTACTTCCTGCTTTTGCGTGTACTAAAGACTGTTGTCTTAGGTACCAAAAACGCGGCTGTGCGGCAGTCATTTCAATAGCTTTGTCTATCCATACTTTTGCTTTGTCTATGTCTTGTCCGTTTTGTAAATAATACACTGCAGCACTAAACAAATCTTGCGCAGAAGGGCCAGCCATTGCAGCATCTATGCTTTTTGTAACCATTGCATCTGTGGGTGTTGTAAACGTAAAACCTACAGAAACAGCTTCCCAACTTAAATTAAAGAATGCAGTATTTTTTGTTACATCGTCAAACGTTATGGTCAACGTTTCTACATTTATTGGTAATTTTTTAGGCGTTGCCTTTATCTGTGCAGCAATTTTTTCTATATCTAATGTTTTTGGTGCACCGCTTCCTTTAGATTCCGTGTAAAAATAAATGTCCCAAGAAGTTTCACCTGGTTTTGTAAAAATAGCATAGGTTCCTTTTGCCAAAGTATTTCCGGCGATGGTTACATCAGAAGAAAATGTAATTTTTGTTCTTGCGTTTGCACCCGTTCTCCAGATGTTTCCATATTGTTCTAAACCGCCAAAGATTGTTCTTCCTCTCATGCTTGGTCTAGAGTAGTCTACGGTTACCGTTGTTAAACCAACTTTTTGTGTTATTTTTTGAGCCGGACTCGGTGCCGGTGTTTCAATTTGTGCATTTGTAGCATACGTTAATACAAGTACAAATACGCTTAGTAGTATTTTTTTCATGGTTTTTTTATATTTATTTTGCTCAAAATTACAATTTCAGAAAACGATAAATGTTAACTATTTCTTAAAATAAAGCGATGTATCTTTGTTCCTTATTCTATAAAATGAAAAAATACATATCTGAATTTATAGGAACTTTTTCTATGATTTTCTGTGGAACAGGTGCCATGACGGTAAATGAAGTTACCGGAGGTGAAGTAACTCATGTGGGTATTGCAATTACTTGGGGCTTAATAGTTATGGCAATGATTTATGCCTTTGGCGAAACGTCTGGTGCGCATTTTAACCCAGCAGTAACCATTGCATTTGCCTATGCTAAAAAGTTTGCTTGGAAAGAAGTGCCCAAATACATAACTGCCCAGCTTTTAGGTGCTTTTGCAGCTAGTTTGGTGTTGTGGTTTCTATTTCCTGCCAGTGAATATTTAGGAGCAACCATACCCACAGTAGACGTTTGGCGTGCCTTTGTTTTAGAACTCTTGTTAACCTTTTTCTTAATGGTGGTTATTATAAATGTTTCTACCGGAAGTAAAGAAATGGGTATTATTGCAGGGATGGCAGTAGGTGCTGTGGTGTTGTTAGAGGCAATGTTTGCAGGGCCAATTACAAATGCTTCCATGAACCCCGCACGTTCTATTGCACCAAATATTGTTTCTGGTAATATAGACGGACTCTGGTTATACATTGTAGCGCCTATTTTAGGGGCTTTGTTGGCGGTAGTTTCTTGCAAATTGATAAAAGAAGACAACTGTTGCGATACAGAAAATTGTTAAATCTTAAAGTATAAAGTTTTGAATAATATAAGTATTTTAGGCTGTGGCTGGTTAGGGAAACCTTTGGCAAATTCCTTTTTAGAAGCTGGTTTTTCTGTAAAAGGGTCTACTACATCGGAAGAGAAAGTTCCTGTTTTAGAAGCCTTAGGCATAGATACCTATCTTGTAAATATTTCTGAATTTGAGGAGTTTGATGCTTTTTTAGAGGCCGATATTTTAATTATTGCCATTACTTCTAAAGATATTGATGGTTTTGAAAGGTTGCTTGCGCAAATACAAGAAGCTGCTATTCAAAAAGTTATTTTTATTAGTGCTACTTCTGTGTATGGCAAATTGAATAAAGTAATGACAGAAGAAGATGCTGTGTTAGATACGCCACTTACTGTTATTGAAAATTTATTTAAAGAGAACACTTTTTTTGAAACTACAATTATTCGTTTTTCTGGCTTGTTTGGTGGTGATAGAAGTCCTGCAAACTGGTTTAAAGACGGCCGTGCAATACCGCAACCAAAGGGTTTTGTGAATATGATTCACAGAGAAGATTGCATCGAAATTATACAAGAAGTAATTGCACAGAATTGCTGGAATACTATTTTTAATGCGTGTGCCAATCATCATCCAACTAGAAAAGAGTTTTACAGCATTGCAAAATTAAGTGCTGGTTTTAAAGAACCAGAATTTGAAGATCCAGAAGTATATGAATGGAAAATAATTTCTTCAGAGAAAGTTCAAAGCGTATTAGGTTATAAATTTATACACGACAACCTGCTTTTTAATACAAGCAAGTAGATTGCCAGCGTTTTAAGATTGAAAGTTACTGTTTTTTAACTAAACCCTAAACACACTATGTTCATAGCTGGCTTGCGCAGATGAAAAGCGCAATCAGGAGCAAAACTTTATAGAATAGGGTTTATTTAGCGTATTTTTTCTTTCTCCAAAATGCAAATGCAAATCCGAAACCACACAATAATACAAGCGGCAAGATTACATTAAAAAACTGCCAAAAAGCACGTTCTTTAAAAGCCTTTTGTTTGTCTAGCATCCGTATTTGTAAAGACTTGTTTCTTAAGTTTATGAGACCAGAATCATCTAATAAATAAGCTACGGAATTCAGTAAAAAATCTTTATTTCCAAATTGTTGATTCGTCCATTTATCAGAAGCCAAATCGTATGGTTTGTCTTTTAATAGCTGATTTTTGCCAACATCACCATCAGCAATTACAATCATTTTATTTGCTACAGATTGCCCTTTAAAAAGAGGCGTATTAAAAGGAGGTATTCGGTTTTTATAAGCAGCATTAAACTTGCCTTCTAACAAGACCGCAAACAACTGATTGCCGCCTTTATAATCAGATTCAATAACTTCTTCTGCAATAGATTGTAACGCTATAAATGTGGGCGTTCCTACTTTTTTAGTTAACAAAGAACTTACCAACAAAGGTGTTTTCTTAATGTTGTTTTTTAAAGTATCTATTTGGTTTGCAAACCGCAACCTAACAGGAGCATTGTTTTTAGTAATTGGGTGGTTTGGGTTTCCGCCAACTAATGGGTGGTAAAACCATTCTAAATTTTTAAACTGGGGTTGGTTGCCAACTTGGCCAGTTGCCACAGGTATTTGTGCCGAATATAAATCTTTAATTAGCGTAGTATTAATTCTAATTCCGTAGCTAAATAATAAGTCCGTTAGATTTAAATCTCTCGGATATGCTAACATTTTTCCGGTAGCATTTAGGCTATCTTGGTCTGCCTGCACATAGTCTAACATCCACAAAGTTTTACCACCATTGGCAATAAACTGATCTAAGACAAATTTCTCTTTGTCTGTAAATTTTTCTGTAGGTTTTGCAATAATTGCCAAATCTAACTGTAGTAAATTTTTTAAAGTTTCTGGGGCATTTTTTTTTGTAGCATCTAAACTAAATTTTGCCAGCCTGTATTTTTTACCAAGTGCACTTAAAAAACTATATTGGTAGATGTCTTCTAATTCTCCATTTCCAGAAAGGATGCCTATTTTTTTTTGTTCTTTTTGGTGTACAGAATGTATGGCATTTGAAAAGCTGTATTCTAAATTTTCAATAGCGCTTTGCAATTGTGCTTCTTGAGAAGCCATAATAGCAGCCGGAAGTAAAGATACAATAGCTGTTTTTTTACCATAATTTATTGCTGCCCATGGAAAAATAATGGCTTCAGACATTTTACCATCTTCTTCAACGGTTAATTGACTTGGCAGCATCCCTTTTTTAATGAGTGCTTCTCTTTGGGTATCCGGATTTTGAAAAGTAATTTTTATCTTTTGGTTTTTAGCAACCAATTCTTCTAAATATTGGCGTGTTTCTAGTTGCAACCTTTTAAATTCTGATGGAAAATCTCCTTCTAAATAAACCGTTATAAATAAATTTTTATCAATCTTAGATATAATGTTGGTAGTGGTTTCTGAAAGCGTATACCGTTGGTCTTTTGTAAGATCGAAACGTTTGTAGAAAGAGTGATTTACAACGTTTAAAACGATTAAAACAAGCATTAAAATGCTACTGTTTTTAATTTTTTTATTCATTTTCTAAACGTGTTTTAGTCATGAATAAAAAGAAGAGGGTAACACTTGTAAAATACACAAGATCTCTAGTGTCTATAATTCCGCGAGAAATACTTTTAAAATGTTCGTTAATACCTATTTGCTGAAGGGTTAAATTATTGTCAAACGAATTAGAAATTGCATCAAATCCGTAGAAAAGAAAAAACGTACTAAAAACGCCTAAAATAAACGCTACAATCTGGTTTTTAGAAAGTGTGGACGTAAATAAGCCAATTGCAGTATAGGTTGCTGCTAAAAATAACAAACCAATATAAGAGCCAATGGTAGCTCCAAAATCGATATTTCCAATAGGGTTTGCTAATTGATATACCGTGTATACATAGGTAATTGTTGGTAGTAAGGCTATTACAACAAGTAGAAGTGCAGCCCAAAATTTACCCAATACAATTTGCCAATTAGAAATTGGTTTGGTCTTTAAAAGCTCTATGGTTCCGTTGCTAAATTCATCCGCAAAACTTTTCATAGTGATTGCCGGAATTAAGAATATAAATACCCAAGGTGTTATAAAGAAAAACGAATTTAAATCTGCAAATCCGCCATTTAAGATGTTAAAATCGTCTTTAAAAATAAACAAAAACAAGCCGTTAAGCAACAAGAAAACCCCAATAACCAAATACGCAATGGGACTTGCAAAAAACGAGTTGAATTCTTTTTTTAAAATAGCGATCAATGTGTAGTTTTTTAGGTGTAATTTTTTTGCTTTATTTCAATTAAAAACTAAGCCTCGACAGTAAATCTATAAATTTGGTTCTCCTTTACATTCGCATCTTTTCTGTCTGGTTGTAATTCAAAATTAAATTTCTCTAACAATGCTATCGATGCATTATTATCTTTATGTGTAAAGGCTTCTACAAATTTTAGTTCCATTTGCTTAGCAGCAAAATTTAAAATTGCTTTAAAAGCTTCGCTCATATAACCATCCTCTTGAAAATCTGGGTGCATGTCATATCCAATTTCTGCATAATCTTCTTCAATCTCGAAATTACGTAAACCAACGGTTCCTATTAACTCGGCAGTATCTTTAGTTTCTAATACCCAAAAAATACTTGTATTATTAGCAATGGAATTAGAAATACGGTCTATAAAAGCTCTCGTTTCAGAAAGATTATTTAGCATTGTTCTAGTTATAAAGGTGTTTACCCCTTTGTTTGTTCTCAAACCAAAAATGGCTTTTGCATCGTTTAATTCTAATGCTCTTAATGTTAATCTTTCCGTCTCTAAAACTGGAAATGTGGTAAAGTTGAATGCCATTTTATATTATTTTGATTGTTTCTTATTGTAAACTTACTTTTTTATCAACGCTCCATGCAAGCGGTTTGTCATTAAAAAATACTTTTGTTTTTGCCCAAACATCTTTAAAAAGGGCAGATTTTCTGTAGTTTTCTAAATCGCTTTCTTTGTTCCAATAGGAGTATGTAAAAAAGATATCAGGATTGTTTTTATCTTGATATAACTCTAATAAAGTACATCCTTTAGAGGTTCTAATAAATTGTTTTTTCTTTTCAAAAATTTCTAAAAAGGTAGGGATGTGTTTTTGATGGAAACTTAACTTTACAATTCTTACAAACATACTTATGAGATTGGCGTAAATTCGGGTTTCTTATCATTTGTAAAATCGATGGTGATTTGATCTCTATAGCTTAATCCTAAAAGAGAAGATGCACCACCAACAGTATCTAAATTACTTCGGTAAATAGCAATTTCTAAATATCCTGCGGCGTTAAATATAGCTAGTTTATGGCCGTCATATTGATGACTTTCATGCAAACTGTTATTAGCAACTTCATTGTATTTTGTGAAGATTTTAGAAAATGAGTACCGTCTAGCAGTTGCATTAAACGTTCTTCCTTTTCCAATTTCTTGAAACATTTTTTCGCTAATATTTGTAATTACATTTCCGTAATTATCAATATATAACACTCCTCCAATAATTTGGTTTTGGGCCTGATTTACCTTTGGCTGAATTTCTATTAACTTCTTAAATTCCTTAATCTCTTTTCCAATAACTGTTAAATTTCCCCCTCTGGCAATAAAACAAGCTACCTGAACAAAAACATCTAACACCGGAAAACTACTCTCTATTCTGTCATGAATATTAATTTCTACAATTTTTGTAGGTTTAATTTCAGAGGCAATCATAGAAATTAAACCGTTGTCTGGACAAACAAAAAAATGCCCATCTAATTCTAAGGCAATGTGCTTGTTATCTTCACTAAGTTCTGAGTCTACACCAATAATATGTATGGTTCCTTTAGGAAAACTTTTATAAGAGTTTTTTAGTATATATGCAGTTTCTGTAATATTAAAAGGCGCTATTTCATGCGTAATATCTACAATTTTAGCATCTGCAAGTTCCGTGTATATGGCTCCTTTTACAGCACCTACAAAGTGGTCTTTTGTTCCGAAATCTGTAGTTAGCGTTATAAATGCCATGGGGTGCTTTACGTTTAATTAATTGTGTAAAAGTTATTAATTATTTTAAGCAAATCTAATGAATTTTGAAATTTAATTCGCTATTTTTAGTTTAAATAAAATGGATAGCAATCTCTAAAAAAATAAACATTTGAACGAACGCATTATAGAGTTAGAAGAAATAAATCCAAAAGACTTTTTTGGAGCACATAATAGTACTATCGAAGCCTTAAAAAAATATTACCCTAAAATTAAAATTGTTGCGAGAGGCACACAATTAAAGATTTTTGGGGAGTCAGCTCTTTTAGATGAATTTGAAATTCGTCTCGGGCGTTTGATAAAGTATTACAATAGGTACAATAAATTAGATGAAAACAGCATGGAGCGTATTCTAACTTCGAATGGGAAAGAGGAAAAAGCAGCAGCTTCTAAAAGAGTTAAAGATATTTTAGTGCATGGTGTTGCAGGAAGGTTGATAAAGCCACAGACAGAGAACCAGCGTAAAATGGTTGCGTTAATGGCTAAGAATGATATGTTGTTTGCTGTTGGGCCGGCAGGAACAGGTAAAACCTATACAGCAGTTGCATTGGCTGTTAGAGCATTGAAAGAAAAAGAAGTTCGAAAAATTATCTTAACAAGACCAGCGGTAGAGTCTGGAGAGAATTTAGGTTTTCTTCCAGGAGATTTAAAAGAAAAGTTAGACCCTTATATGCAACCGCTGTATGATGCATTAAGAGATATGATTCCGCACGAAAAGCTAGAATCATACATAGAAAAAGGCGTAATACAGATTGCACCTTTGGCATTTATGAGGGGTAGAACCTTAGACAATGCCTTTGTAATTTTAGATGAAGCGCAAAATACTACGCACAATCAGATGAAAATGTTTTTAACTAGAATGGGTAAAAGTGCAAAGTTTATCATTACCGGAGACCCTGGTCAGATAGATTTACCAAGAAAACAAGTTTCTGGATTAAAAGAATCTTTATTAGCATTGAAAGATATAAATGGTATTGCGCAGGTCTTCTTAGATGATAAAGATGTGGTACGCCATAAATTAGTAAGAAGTATTATTAGCGCGTACAAAAGTATAGAAACAGAATAGGGTTTTGTTTTTTGTTGTTGGTTAATTGTGTTTACACTATTTTTGCAGCGACAAATAAAGAACAACCAACAAATAAGTAACCAAGAATGAATACAATTAACGAAACTAACTTTAAGTTTCCCAAACAAAAATCTGTTTATAAAGGGAAGGTAAGAGAGGTTTATAATATTAATGATACTCTTTTAGTAATGATTGCTACCGATAGACTTTCTGCTTTTGATGTTGTTTTACCGCGTCAAATTCCGTTTAAAGGGCAAATTTTAAATCAGATTGCAACAAAAATGATGAATAATACAGCAGATATTGTTCCGAACTGGTTGTTAGCAAATCCTGATGAGAATGTAGCAATTGGTCATTTGTGCGAAACTTTTAAAGTAGAAATGGTTATTCGTGGTTATTTATCTGGCCACGCTGCTAGAGAATATAAATTAGGAAAAAGACTACTTTGCGGTGTTGCCATGGCAGCAGGTTTAAAAGAGAATGATAAATTTCCTGAACCAATAATTACCCCATCAACGAAAGCAGATACTGGCGATCATGATGAAGATATTTCTCGGGAAGAGATACTAAAAAATGGCATTGTTTCTGAAAAAGACTATCTAATTTTAGAAGACTATACAAGAAAACTATTTCAAAGAGGAACCGAAATAGCGGCTTCTCGTGGTCTAATTTTAGTAGATACGAAATACGAATTCGGAAAAACAAAAGAAGGAAAAATTGTGTTAATTGATGAAATTCATACTCCAGATTCTTCTCGCTATTTTTATCAAGAAGGGTATCAAGAAAGACAAGATAAAGGAGAACCTCAAAAACAATTATCTAAAGAGTTTGTAAGACAATGGTTGCTTGAAAACGGATTTCAAGGATTAGAAGGACAACAAATACCAGAAATGTCTGATGCTAAAATAAGCGAGATTTCTAACAGATATATAGAGTTATACGAACAAATTACGGGAGAAGTTTTTGTAAAAGCAACTACAGATAACGTAATGAATAGAATTGAAAAGAATGTGAATTCTTTTTTATCAAATTAAAAAACATACAAATATGATTATAGAACCAAGAACAAGAGGATTTATCTGTTTAACATCACACCCAACAGGTTGTGAGCAAAACGTAATGAATCAAATAGAATATATCAAAACGCAAGGAAAAATTGAAGGAGCCAAAAAAGTATTGGTTTTAGGTGCTTCTACTGGCTTTGGTTTGGCCTCTAGAATTACAAGTACATTTGGTTCTGAGGCAGCAACAATTGGTGTTTATTTTGATAAGCCACCAACTGCAGGAAGACCAGGTTCACCAGGGTATTACAATACTGCAGCTTTTGAAAAGCATGCGCATAAACAAGGTTTGTATGCTAAAAGTGTAAATGGTGATGCATTTTCAAATGAAATAAAACAACAAGTTGTAGACTTAATTAAAGAAGATCTAGGTCAGATAGATTTAGTAATTTATAGTTTGGCTTCGCCTGTAAGAACGCATCCAAATAGTGGAAAAAGATTCAAATCGGTGTTAAAACCTATCGGAGAAGTTTTTACAAATAAGACAGTAGATTTTCATACCGGAAATGTATCAGAAATTTCTATCAATCCTGCGGAAGGAGAAGATATTGAAAATACAGTTACTGTTATGGGAGGTGAAGATTGGAAAATGTGGATGGATGCTTTACAAGCTGAAAACTTACTTTCAGAAGGTGCTACAACAGTTGCATATTCTTATATTGGCCCAGACGTTACAAGACCAGTGTATAGAAATGGAACTATTGGTGCCGCAAAAGATCATTTAGAAGCAACTGCTTTTACAATTACAGAAGATTTAAAGTCGATTAAAGGAAAAGCCTACGTCTCTGTTAATAAGGCATTGGTAACACAAGCAAGTTCTGCAATTCCTGTAATTCCGTTATACATTTCTTTATTGTATAAAATTATGAAAGCAAAAGGAATTCATGAAGGTTGTATTGAGCAAATACAACGTTTGTTTAGTCAGCGTTTATTTGGAGGCGATTTAGCTTTAGATGAAAAGGGAAGAATTAGAATTGATGATTTAGAAATGCGCGAAGATGTACAAGCAGAAATTGCTGAACTTTGGAAAAACGCAACTTCAGAAAATTTACCAGAAATAGGAGATTTAAAAGGTTATAGTGATGAGTTTTTTAGTTTATTTGGTTTTAAAGTACCAGGTGTAGACTATGATGCAGATGTAAATGAATTGGTTATGGTTCCTAGTGAACAATAATCTTAGACAATACAAGCCTCATTTTTTTAAAAATTATGAGGCTTTTTTTAGCATAAAAATTAGGGTTTGAAGGCAGTAACAATAAAACAACTTAAAGATGAATTAGCTCATAAATCTGCAGCAGATTTAAAAGAGTTATGCTTACAGTTGGCCCGGTTTAAAAAAGAAAATAAAGAATTACTTACCTACTTAATGTTTGAGTCTCATGATGAGGAAACTTATATTCAGATTCTAAAAGAGGAGGTAGACGCTCAGTTTGAAGAAATTAATACCAAGAGTTTTTTCTACATTAGAAAGGGAAGCCGTAAAATATTAACGACTATAAAAAAACACATTCGGTACTCTAAGAAGAAAGAAACAGAAGTAGAATTGTTGTTGTATTTCTGTAAGAAGTTAAAGGCTTTTAAACCTTCGATTCAAAGAAGTACAAGATTGCAAAGTATTTTTGATACGCAGGTAAGAATGATCAAGCGAATAATTGAAAAATTACATGAAGATTTACAGTATGACTTTCAATTAGAATTAGATGAATTATTAGAGAATGAATAAAGAAAGACCCGTTTTAGAAGATTTAATTAAAGACAATATGTCTGCATTAGAATTGTTTCAAAACCAGACTTTAAGACCCGTTATTAAAATGCAACACGATTTATTAATTGCATCTTTTAATGCGTATAAAGCAAAAAGAAAAATAGATTTTTCTAGCTTAACAGATCAAAAAAAGAGAAGTAAGACAAAGGCCGTTTTTGTAAAAGATATTAATTATAAGAACCTTAATTTAGGTTTTATTATTGGTGCTTTTTCAATAGAAGAGTTTGCTTATTATAGTTTAAATGCTTCAGAATTAAATAAAAGAATTATTCAAATTGTCATCCAAAGAGTTCAGGATAGCCTTACTGAAATTATATAAATAAAAAAGTCGGTACTCTCCAGTACCGACTTACAATCAACCAAAACACTTCTAATTAGAAAAATGAACACAAACGTGTTAAAACTACTTTTTAGAAGTTGTATATAAAATGCGGAAAACGCATTATTTCTTTCTAAATCAAAGATCGTTTATATTTTATTTTATAAATATTTAATTATGTTAAACATTTGATAATTTAAAAATAAAAAAAGAGCATTCTAAATGAATGCTCTTTTTTTATTTTTGAATATGTATTTATTACTTCTTATCTAATAACTTTTTTTGATATTTTCCTTGCACAACGTCTACAATAACTAAAATGGCAATTACAAAGTAGAAGGTAGTTTTACTCATAGGTACAATTTCATTCCCAAAGAGCTTTAAATGTGCTAAATGGCCACCTTCTGTAAGTAGCATAATGCCAACTATAAAAAGAATAAAGAGCCCTAAAACTTCATACATCCTGTTTTTTGCCAAGAAGTCGGATATTCTATCTGCTAAAAATAACATTAATAAACCACTGATAACAATTGCAATAGTCATAATAATAAATGCAGTTGTAGTGCTTTCTATAGCGCTTGTAAGACCAATAGCGGCCAAAATAGAGTCAAAAGAAAAAACTAAATTCATTAATACGATGCTAAAAATAACGGCTTTAGAAGATTTTGTTCCTTTGCGCTGGTCTGCTGCAGATTGTTCTAAATTTTGGGTACCAATCATGTGCCAAATTTCCTTAATAGCGGTATAAATTATAAATCCGCCACCTAATAAAACAATAATACTATGTCCGTTAAAAGCAAATTTTATAACATCATCAATACCACCTGTTAAAAAAGAAAAAGGCTTTTGAAAATACCCAATGATGGAAACCAAAAGAAATAAAAGCACAATTCTTAAAACAATAGCGATTAAAATTCCTACTTTTCGAACTCTTTTTCTGTCTGTTTCTGGTGCTTTCTTAGATTCTAATGAAATGTATAACAAGTTATCAAAACCTAAAACGGCTTGCAACATAATTAGCATGAAGAGAGTAAATATATTTTCTAGCATTTTTTATTTTTGTTTCAAAGGTATTTGGATTGCTTTTAATACGCAATATTTTATTTATGTAAGTTTGAAGTAGAAGAAAATGTCCGTTTAAAATATATATTTATATAAGATACGCAAGCTCACAAAGGCAATTAAAATGGCAGTTGCTTTTTTTAATTGAATAGGCGTAAAGAAATTGTAGCTTTTTCTGCTTCCAATTTGTCCACCAATAAAAACAGTTACTAATAAAATAACCGTTAAATTCCAGTTAATTACAAAATTTGGCATTGAATATTGACCGATAAAACCAGCGATAGAATTTACTAAAATAAAAATACTAGCAGTTGCCGCTATTTTCTTAGGAGTATCCCAATTGGTAAGATGTAATAAAGGTGCTAAAAAAATGCCACCACCAATACCAACCATTCCAGAAATAAAACCAATAATACCTCCAAAACTTACATTCCTTATTATTTTTGGATTCTTGTTTTTTTCATTGAAAGCAACAATTTGTTTTGAAAGCCACATTGTTATTGCTGCGAATAATAAAGTGAAACCTAACAATATAAAAAAGAATTGCTGATTTATCTTTACAGTTCCACCTAAAAAAGACAGTGGAATACTACATAAAATTAAGGGCATTATTTTTTTAAAATTCACTTTTTTCTGATGAAGAAATAGCAAGACATTACCAGAAACCACAACGATATTACATAACAAAGCAGTGGCTCTTATTTGTGTAAAAACAATTCCTGTTAATGCTAAAATGGCTAAATAACTAGAACCTCCACCAAAACCAACAGAAGAATATAAAACTGCAACGGTAAAAAATAATAGAATAATATGCCAATACTGCAGAAAGTTTTCAAGAATGAACATATTTTAATTGAGTAGAATTTTAAATGTTTTTTTAATCATTTTATACCCTAAATTGACTAATTTTTAGGTATTAATTTTATTGTTTATATTTAGCTTTGTAAAGCCATTTATTAAATGGCTTTTAAACAGATTGTAATTTAGAATATAAAAATATACTATTTAATTTAAAGTTTTACAAATAAAAAAGAACAATGAGTAATTATCATATAAAACATCTAGAAGAATATTATCAGGTTTACAGAAAATCTATTAGAGAGCCAGAAAATTTTTGGGAAGAGATTGCTGAAGAGCATTTTGTTTGGCGTAAAAAATGGGACAAGGTTTTAGAATGGGACTTCTCTAAGCCAACAATAAAATGGTTTCAAGGGGCAAAACTAAATATTACAGAAAACTGTATTGATAGGCATTTGGCAACAAGAGCAAATAAAACAGCTATCTTATTTGAGCCAAATAACCCAAGTGAAGCTGCAGAACATATAACTTATAGACAACTTTCTGAGAGAGTGAACCAGTTTGCAAATGTTTTAAAAAAAAGCGGCATTAAAAAAGGAGATAGAGTATGTATTTATGTGCCAATGATTCCAGAATTGGCAATTGCAACCTTAGCTTGTGCAAGAATTGGTGCTATTCATTCTGTAGTTTTTGCAGGTTTTTCAGCCGTTGCATTGGCAACAAGAATTAACGATTCTGATTGTAAAATGGTTATTACTTCTGATGGTTCTTATCGGGGTGCAAAAACCATCGATTTGAAAGGAATTGTAGATGAAGCTTTGGAGAATTGTCCTTGTGTTAAAACTGTTTTGGTAGCGAAAAGAATTCATTCAGACATTCAAATGAATGAAGGCCGTGACCAATGGTTGCAACCATTATTGGATAATGCATCTATATATTGTGAAGCAGAAATTATGGATGCGGAAGACCCGTTGTTTATTTTATATACTTCTGGTTCTACAGGAATGCCAAAAGGCATGGTGCATACAACGGCTGGTTATATGGTATATACCGCATATACGTTTAAGAATGCATTTCAATATAAAGAAGATGATGTGTATTGGTGTACAGCAGATATTGGTTGGATTACCGGTCATTCATACATTGTATATGGTCCGTTAGCAAACGGGGCAACTACATTAATGTTTGAAGGTGTGCCAAGTTATCCAGATTTCGGACGTTTCTGGGAAATTGTAGAGAAACATAAGGTAAATCAGTTTTATACCGCGCCAACAGCCATTAGAGCATTGGCTAAACATGGAACAGAATTAGTAGACAAATATGATTTATCATCTTTAAAAGTATTGGGGTCTGTAGGAGAACCTATTAATGAAGAAGCTTGGCATTGGTATAATGACAATATAGGGAAGAAGAAAAGTCCGATTATTGATACTTGGTGGCAAACAGAAACGGGTGGTATGATGATTACACCAATACCATATGTAACACCAACTAAACCCACGTATGCAACTTTACCTTTTATAGGAATTCAGCCAGCAATAATGGATGAAAACGGAAATGAATTAAAAGGAAATCAGGTAGAGGGTAGACTCTGTGTTAAGTTTCCTTGGCCAAGTATTGCAAGAACCATATGGGGAAACCACCAACGTTATAAAGAAACCTATTTTTCTGCCTATAAGGGCATGTATTTTACAGGTGATGGCGCTTTAAGAGATGAGGTTGGGTATTATAGAATTACAGGAAGAGTAGATGATGTAATAATTGTGTCTGGCCATAATTTAGGAACCGCACCAATTGAAGACGCCATTAACGAGCATCCTGCAGTGGCAGAATCTGCTATTGTTGGCTTTCCGCATGATATAAAAGGAAGTGCATTGTATGGATATGTAACTTTAAAAGACACGGGAGAAAGCAGGAATCACGACAATTTAAAAAAGGAAATCAATCAATTAATTACAGATAGAATTGGCCCGATTGCAAAATTAGATAAAATTCAGTTCTCAGAAGGATTGCCAAAAACACGTTCAGGTAAAATTATGCGTCGTATTTTACGTAAAATTGCTTGCAATGAAATAGACAATCTTGGAGACGTTTCTACGTTGTTGAATCCGGAAGTTGTAAAAAGTATTATAGGTAATAGAATATAAATAACCTTGAAATAAATTTATTTAGACCTGTGCTGATTTAAAAAGCTGACAGGTCTTTTTGTATGTTGTACTTTTGCTAATCTGTCATAGTTCTTTTGATTGGCATATAAATTGACAAGAACAAAGTAACCGTATTCTAAATTCAAAAGCATTAATGCAACACTTACAAGATTCAAAAAAACAGAAAAAGAAACCAAAAGTTTCTATTTTAAAAGCATTTAAAACTATTATTTGGCCAAAGCGAAAGTTGGTTTTTATAGGGTTGATACTTATTGTATTCAGCAGACTGTCTAGTTTGGTCGCTCCTTTAAAAATTCAAACGTTATTAGATGACGTAATTCCTAATAAGGATTATGAGCAACTATACAGTCTATTACTTATTGTTGGTTTGGCAATTTTAGTGCAAGCAGTTACTTCTTTTTTGCTAACACGCATTTTAAGTGTACAAGCACAATACTTAATATCAGAATTAAGAGCACAAGTTCAAAAGAAAGTATTGTCTTTGCCTATCAGCTTTTTTGACAACACAAAATCTGGTGCATTGGTTTCTAGAATTATGAGTGATGTTGAAGGGGTTCGAAATTTAATTGGAACGGGTTTGGTACAATTAGTAGGTGGAACAATTACTGCGGTAATATCTATGATATTACTAATTCAAATTAGTCCGTCTATGACCTTTTTTGTATTGGTTCCTGTGGCTGTATTTGGAGTAGTAGCTTTAAAAGCTTTTAAATATATTCGTCCTATTTTTAGAAATAGAGGCGTTATCAATGCAGATGTAAAAGGAAGATTAACAGAAACGTTGTCTGGAGTAAGAGTTATAAAAGCATTCAATGCAGAGGCACAAGAAAATGAAACGTTTGAAAAAGGAGTAGACAAATTATTTCAAAATGTAAAAAAGAGTTTAACCGCAACTGCAATTATGTCAAGTGCTGCTACTTTTTTATTAGGCCTTGCCACTACCGGAATTATGGGAATTGGTGGATATAAAATTATGACTGGAGAATTAACGGTTGGAGAATTCTTATCCTTCACTTTTTTATTAGGATTAATGATAGCGCCAATTGTACAAATGAGTAATATTGGAAGTCAGTTAACAGAAGCATTGGCAGGTTTGGATAGGACAGAAGAACTGATGAATATGTCTGCCGAGGAGGACGATGAAAATAGAACAATAGAATTAGAAAATATGGAAGGAGCACTTGTTTTTGACAATGTTTCTTTTGCGTATGAAGAAGGAAAAGAAGTGTTAAATAATATTAGTTTTCAAGTGCCTTCTGGAACTGTAACAGCATTGGTTGGAAGTTCTGGTTCAGGAAAATCTACCATTGCAGGATTGTCTGCCACTTTTTTAAATCCGGAATCTGGCAAAATCACCATAGACAATCAAGATCTAGCCAATGTAAAATTGTCTAGTTATCGGAAACATTTGGGGGTGGTTTTACAAGATGAATTTTTGTTTGAAGGAACCATTAGAGAAAACATTTTATTTCCAAGGCCAAATGCAACCGAAGAGGAATTACAAAATGCTGTAAAAGCTGCGTATGTAAGTGAATTTACAGATCGTTTTGATGATGGTTTAGATACATTAATAGGAGAAAGAGGGGTGAAGTTATCTGGTGGTCAGCGCCAGCGTTTGGCAATTGCAAGAGCAATTTTAGCAAACCCAAAAATTATAATTTTAGATGAAGCAACTTCAAGTTTAGATACAGAGAGTGAGTCTTTAATTCAGAAAAGTTTATCTGAATTGGTGAAAGATAGAACTACTATTGTAATTGCGCACCGATTGAGTACTATAAAACAAGCAAATCAAATATTAGTTATAGAAGCAGGTAGTATTGTAGAAAGAGGAACTCATGATGAATTGATAATGGCAAAAGGCAGGTATTTTGATTTGTATACGTACCAATCAAAAATCTAATTTTATTTTAAGTGTGAAATAATCTTGTCATAAACAGTAACATAATATTCATGAAACCTTGGAAGTAAAACGTTTTCAAGGTTTTTTGTTTCTTTTAGTACCTTTAAATCCCATAATTCTAAACCAGCAACTTCTTCAGGTTGCATTGTAAGTTCAGATATGGGTGTTTTTAATTCAGCGATAAAAACATGATGGTGTTCATTATCTTGTATACCATTTTCATGGTTAACTTGGTGAATTCTTGTTCCAATTTTAATGAAGTCTTTATTTTCCAGTATTAAGCCAATTTCTTCAAAAACTTCTCTTTTAGCTCCTTCTAATACCTCTTCACCAGCACCAATATGTCCAGCCACAGAAATGTCCCAAATTCCTGGAAACACCTTTTTAGTAAGTGCTCTTTTTTGAAGTAGTATTTTTTCATCCGAGGTAAAGAACCAAATATGAGCAGTTGCATGAAACCAACCCTTTTTGTGTGCTTCAGATTTTAAAGCAGTCTTGCCAGTTGATTTTCCTTCAGGGGTTAAAATATCAATGAGTTCGTCCATATTTTAGAATTACGAATTACGAGTTATACATTCGTAATTCATAATTTTAAATTCGTAATTATTTATTCAAAATAAGAAAAAGTTTCTCCTCCTTTGATATTTAAAAGTGTTTCATAAATCATCTTAATTACATTTTCTACATCATCTCTATGTACCATTTCTACAGTGGTATGCATGTAGCGTAATGGTAATGATATTAACGCAGAAGCAACACCACCATTGCTATATGCAAAAGCATCTGTATCTGTACCTGTTGCTCTAGACAAAGCAGAACGCTGAAAAGGAATCTTGTTCGCTTCTGCAGTTTCTGTTATTAAATCACGTAATTTTTGTTGCACAGCTGGTGCATAGGCAATAACTGGACCTTTACCCATCTCTAAAAGACCTTCTTTTTTCTTATCGATCATTGGAGTTGTTGTATCATGCGTTACATCTGTTACAATGGCAACATTTGGTTGTATGGTCTGTGTAATCATTTCTGCCCCACGCAATCCTATTTCTTCCTGCACAGAGTTTGTAATGTATAACCCGAAAGGCAATTCTTTTTTATTTTCTTTTAATAAACGCGCAACTTCAGCAATCATAAATCCGCCCATTCTGTTGTCTAGAGCTCTACAAACAAATTTGTCTCCATTTAAAATATGAAACTCGTCTGGATAGGTAATTACACATCCCACATGAACTCCTAATTCTTCAACCTCTTTTTTTGTTGCACAACCTGTATCAATAAAAATGTTATCTGGTTTTGGCGCTTCTTCATCTGCTTTATTTCTAGTATGAATTGCTGGCCAACCGAAAACTCCTTTTATAATTCCGTTTTTCGTATGAATATTTACAATTTTACTTGGTGCAATTTGATGATCTGAACCACCATTTCTAATCACATAAATCAATCCATTATCAGAGATATAATTTACATACCAAGAAATTTCATCTGCGTGCCCTTCAATGACTACTTTGTATTTTGCATCCGGATTTATAACTCCAACTGCAGAACCATAGGTGTCTGTAATAAAAGTATCTACGTATGGTTTTAAATAATCCATCCAAATTTTCTGACCTTCCCATTCATAACCAGTAGGAGCAGCATTATTTAAATATTTCTCTAAAAATGTAAGTGATCCTTTATTTAAGATTGATTTTTTTGCCATTATTTATGAGTTTAAAAGGTTGTGATTTTCTAATTTCTTTGTTAATTGTAAAAATAAAGCGATTTTTCAGGAATTACATTAAAAAAACCATAAAAAAGTGTAACAAAAGGTATTATTTTTACACTTACTACAAAAGTAAATATCACTAAATCAAAAAAGATGAAGCTAGTACTTAAGAACCTTACAAAAACATATAAAAACGGTGTAAAAGCAATTGATAATTTAAGCATAGAAATTGGTACAGGAATGTTTGGTCTGTTAGGACCTAATGGTGCCGGAAAATCTTCATTAATGCGAACGATTGCAACTTTGCAAAGTCCGGATTCTGGTGCGATTACTTTTGGAGATATTAATGTTTTAGAAGACAATATGTCTCTAAGAAAAGTACTAGGTTATTTGCCACAGTCTTTTGGTGTCTATCCTAATATGTCTGCAGAAGAATTGCTAGATTATTTTGCAACGTTAAAAGGAATTGCAAATAGTACAGAGAGAAAAGCTATTGTAAAAGAAGTTTTAGAAATAACGAATTTATACGACGTAAGACGCAAAAATGTAGCTGGTTATTCTGGCGGAATGAAACAACGTTTTGGGATTGCACAATTGTTATTAAATCACCCTAAATTAATTATTGTAGATGAACCAACTGCCGGTTTAGATCCTGCAGAAAGACATCGTTTTTTAAATGTTTTACGAGAAGTAGGTAGTAATTGCACCGTTATTTTCTCTACACATATAGTAGAAGATCTGTCTCTTATACACATCTCCGAGCCCACGAGACCTCTCTACATCTCGT
>OJEO01000092.1_pt1 | contig 49434 bp, 48 predicted proteins | sample 1593621 | NCBI WGS metagenome assembly OJEO01 (sample SAMN05416875, study PRJEB24817) | seawater metagenome | isolation source: Sea water | place: Canada:Atlantic | collected 2013-11
GAAGTGGCTGATGAGAGCACTGACGGTGAGTGGGAAGACGAGCGTTAATACGCTTTAGCAGTCACTACTTACCATTTGTAAATACAAAAAAAGCGCATCGGCTGTTTGTCGATGCGCTTTTTTTATGTTTGTAGAAATTGTTTATTGATCGCGAACGATGTATTTAAAAATTTCTACTACTTGCTCTGGGGTTTCGCACACGGCCATTGCTGCGGCGTCTACTTCTTTAAGTGGGTGGATGATGTCTGGGCTGTGCATGACGATTAGCGATTTATTTAATGCTGCGGCGTAGCCTGCATCGAATGCGGCATTCCATTGTTTGTATTTGTCGCCAAAGCGAACTACGACGATGTCGGCGTCGTTGATCAGTTTGCGGGTGCGTAGGGCGTTAATTTTGGAGGCTTTGTGGTCTTTCCAAAATGGTTTTTCTTCTGCGCCCAAGATCATTTCACCGCAGTCGTCGCTGGCTCCATGGTTGGTGTTGGGGCCAGATAGGGTGATATCTAGGCCGGCTGTTTTTATGCCTTCGGCGATGGTTTCGCGCCAGTTGGTATGAATTTCGCCCGATAGGTAAACGCTTAATTTCATGCTGTTTTTTCCTCTTCTTTTTTCCAGCGGGTGTAGAGCATCGCTGCGGTAAATAATATGAGTGTGGTGAGTGGCATTAATCTGCCCCAAATGTCTGAACCTGCGGTAAACATTAGCAGTATGGCCAGTACAAAATAGATCATGGTGACGTAGGATAACCAGGATGCGGTTTTGTGGCTGCCACTGATGAGGCCAGGAATAAATATAAGCAGGGGTAGGCATTTAAACAGCCATAAAATAATCGGTGCGGCGATACTGGTTCCTGCGGTGTGTTCGCCACCGCTGGCTAAGGTGCTGGCGAGCAGTACTAAAATTAAGCCAATGTAGCTGGCTAATAAAGTAATGCGACTTATGCGAAGCTTGTTCATGTTGGGGTTCCTGTTGCTGGCGCTGACAGGGCTAAACTGATTGTGGCAATACGTTTGCCTTGTGCATGACACAGTTTAAGTTCGTGGCTGGATAGTGGGCGCTCACCTTCAACACCGGCCCAGTGAGATGCGCCATAGGGTGTGCCGCCAGTTTCGGTATGTACTAAAGAAGATTCGGTGTAAGGAATGCCACAAAAAACCATGCCGTGGTGAATTAATGGTAAAGCCATCGACATAAGGGTGGTTTCTTGGCCACCGTGTAAGCTTGAAGTTGAGGTAAATACGCCAGCGGGTTTACTTACCAGCTTGCCTGTCATCCAAAGATTGCTGGTGCTGTCGATGAAATATTTCAACGGCGCAGCCATGTTACCAAAGCGAGTCGGGCTGCCCATTATTAAGCCTGCACACTGTTTTAAATCGTTTTCTGTGCAATAAACCGCGCCATTATCAGGAATGCTGGGTTCGGTTACTTCGCAGTTACTCGAAATAGCAGGTACGGTGCGCAAGCGTGCTTCTATGCCGTGAACTTGTTCGATGCCTTGAGCGATGGCTTGTGCCATTTTGGCTGTTGCGCCACCGCGGCTGTAATACAAAACTAATACGTAAGGTGTTGCGTTGATTGTTGTCATTATAGTATTTCCAAAACTTGCTCTGGTGGACGACCGAGTTTGGCCTGGTTGCCATTTATTACAATTGGGCGTTCGATGAGTTTGGGGAATTCAGCCATGGCGTTAATTAAGGCTGTATCGCTGAGTTCTTTGCTATTAAGCGAGTTTTCTTTGTAGGCTTCTTCACTTTTACGTAATAACTCACGTGGGCTGATGCCTAGTTTTTTGATAATGTCTGTTATTTCAGCTGCGTTTGGCGAATCTTCAAGATACAGGCGCACTTTGGGTTCGATGCCTTGTTCTTGTAACAGTTGTAATGTTTGGCGTGATTTAGAGCAACGAGGGTTGTGGAAAATGGTGATGGCCATATTTGATGCACTCATGCTAATGTTTTTGGGGTTTTAGAGCAGCATTGTAGCGAAAAGATCGCTATCATTCACCGCCTATCTTCGTTAAGGAATTAACAGTGCGTAATCAATTACAGCCGTATTTTGAAGCTTTTTATCGTCATTCTGGTATTAGAATCATGGTTGCAGCTATTAAGCGCTTTATGCTGTTGGGGCATAAAACCCATGCGGCGGCTCTGACTTATACCACCTTGTTTGCTTTGGTACCGTTAATTACCGTGATGTATTCTGTGTTGTCTATGATTCCTTCTTTGCAGCAAGGGCGCGGAGCGATTGAAGAAATTTTGCTGGGTAATTTGGTACCATCGTCGGCTGAAACGTTAATGGGGTACTTGTATCAGTTTTCAGAGCAGGCGCGGCAGTTAACCACGATCGGTATTGTATTGTTGATGGTGACCGCTTTTATGATGCTGCGCAGTATCGAAGACAGTTTTAATAAAATTTGGTTGTTGAAAAAAGGCCGTAAAGGCGTTTCTAGCTTTTTATTGTATTGGGCGGTTTTGAGCTTGGGGCCGCTGTTGTTAAGTGCGGGCCTTGGGGTGAGTTCTTACATTGCTTCTTTGGGTTTGTGGCAAGAAGATTGGGTACCCAGTTCTTGGGTATTGTTGTTGGCGATAGTGGTGCCTTATTTAACCAGCTTTTTGGCGTTTACCTTTATTTATTGGGCGGTGCCTAATATTAAAGTGCCGTTAAAACATGCTGCTATTGGTGGTGCTGTGGTGGCTTTGTTGTTTCAAATTGGCCAAGAAGTGTTTGCTGAAGCCAGTACGTTTTTCCCGTCTTATCAATTAATTTACGGTGCGTTTGCTGCGGTTCCGTTGTTTTTGTTGTGGTTGTTTTTGTCGTGGTCGGTGATTTTGCTGGGCTCTGAGGTAGTGTTTTTGTTGGGTAATAATGATTGGGCTGACGACGAGCACAAAGTGAAACAAGCCAAGCAACAAAAAGCCAAAAACCGAGCTGCTGCCAAGGATGCTGCCAAGGACACTGATAAAGCTGCTGCTACAAATCATTTTACTGGGGCAGATGAAGGGGTAATTGATTCAGTAAACCTCAGCCAGTATAAGTCCAGTGTTGCTTTGCAGGTATTGAATATCATGTCGCAACAACAAATAAACGGCAACGGGGTCTCTTTAGCCGAACTGCTGAGCCTTGTTGAAAATAGCCCTTTGCGGGCTGAATCACTGAACCAGCAAGCGTTACGTTGCGTATTAGAAGAGGTTTTAACCAAGTTACAGGCGGCAAAATTGTTGCTGTATCAAGTGAGTGCTGATGATTGTAATGAAGATGGCGATTATTTCTTGATTCGAGATTTGCATCATTACCCGTTAAATGATTTTTTAAATGACGTTTTTTACAAGGCAGTTTAATGGCTATTAATACACAGGTTCTGATACTCACTTTTGTCAGCTTGGTTAGTTTTTTAGGTCTTTCGGGGTGTTCTGATGATCAAGCTTTAGGCGCTCAAAACACTCAAAACATTCGGCATGAACAATCAACCGGGGTGTTATTAGCCAACGGTGATTATGCGCCAGTCGATTTGTGGGCTGGGCAATGGCGAGTGGTGAACATTTGGGCTGAATGGTGTAAACCTTGTTGGCATGAAATTCCAGAGTTGAATGAATTTCACGCGTTGCAAATGGCAATGGAAGCCGATGAAGTGGCTAGCAGTGTGCGGTTAATTGGTTTTAATTTTGATGAGTTAGAGCAGCCAGAGCAGTTAGCATTAATAGAGAAGATGGCGATTGAATTTCCGAGCTTAATAAGTTGGCCCCAAGTATGGCAAAAGCCAGAGATAAAAGGATTACCAGCGACCTTGATTATCGCGCCAGACAATTCGGTAAAAGATGTGTTGTGGGGGCCGCAAACGCAATTAATTTTATCAACGGCTTTGCAAAAAGCGGGGGCTTTCTAATTGTTCTCTAATGGCTTTTAAAGCTGTTATTGATGATCAACGAACCAATATTTTTGCCAAAAGTTCATTACTTTTTCGGGGTATTTAGTGCGCCCTAAGCTACCGTTGTAGCGGGCGAGGGCTCTTATCCAGTCGCCTTTTTCACGCTTTAAATAGTGTTTAAGAATGGTGCAGCCATAGCGTAAGTTGGTCGCAACATTGATTAAGTTATCTTCTTTACGGCCAATTTCATTTTTCCAAAACGGCATGACTTGCATTAAGCCTTGTGCACCTACATAGGATACCGCGTAAGGGTTGAAGGCACTTTCAACATGAATAACAGAAATCACTAACTCCGGTGATAAGTCGGCGCGTTTGGCTTCTTGGTGAATCATACGTAATAGCGTTAAGCGTTCTTGCGGGTCTTTTATGAAGCGCCTGAGTCTTGCTGACATATCAACCAGCCACACTTGGGCTTCAAATTGATCATCAAAGCTGTCGGCATCGGCGACGGCTTCTGCCAGTGCTTTTTTAAGTGTAGGGTCGACTTTTTTTGCGGCGAAAGTTTTGCTAGGAAAAAAAGCAAGCAAGATCGCAACTAAGAACCCCAGCATCAGCATTATGAATAATGGGTGAGACGTTCTCGGTCGCGTTTTCATCATTTAAGCTTGGATCGCATTTTTTAAGAATTCTACAATGTCGTCAACGGCAATTTCTTGCTTGTCGGCTTCGCGGCGATTCTTATATTCAATGGTGCCTGCTTCTATACCACGATCGCTAATAACGATGCGGTGAGGAATACCCATTAATTCCATATCAGCAAACTTAACCCCAGGGCTAGTTTTTTTATCACGATCGTCAAAAAATACGTCGATGCCTAAGTCTTTTAGTTCGTTATACAGTGCTTCTGACTTTTCTCGAACCGCTTCTGACTTATGCGCGCCCATTGGCACAATGCCTAGAGTGAACGGGGCGATGGCGTCTGGCCAGATGATGCCATTTTCATCGTTGTTCTGTTCGATGGCAGATGCTACAACGCGGCTAATGCCGATGCCGTAGCAACCCATGGTCATGGTTTTGTCTTTGCCATTTTGGTCAAGTACCGAGGCTTTAAGGGCTTCTGAGTATTTGGTGCCTAATTGGAAAATATGACCGACTTCGATACCGCGTTTGATTTCGATGTTGCCTGTACCGCATGGGCTTGGGTCGCCTGCGACTACGTTGCGTAAATCAGCAATGTCAGTAAAAACCGCATCACGCTCCCAGTTTGCACCGGTCATGTGTTTGTCGTCTTCGTTAGCACCACATACAAAATCGGCGCAATGGGCGGCGCTGCGATCAACAATTACGTCGATGCCTTTGTCGGTTAAGTCGATTGGACCTAAAGAGCCGGTACCCGCACCGACAACATCACGAATTTGAACATCGCTAGCAAAGGTTAATGGAACAGCGACTTGCGCCAGTTTTTCGGCTTTAATTTCGTTTAGCTCGTGGTCACCACGCAATACTAAAGCAACTAATGGTGCTGCTACTTCTGCTTCAATTTGTGCTTCGGTTTGGCTGCCTAAAACAATGAGGGTTTTAACAACTTGAGTTGCCTCAATGTTTAAAAGTTTGCAAACATCGTCAATGGTGTGGGTATCTGGCGTGTCGATGGTAGCCAGTTCTGCATTGGCTGCTGGGCGTTCGCCAGCGGGTGCTAGTGCTTCGGCTAATTCGATGTTGGCTGCATAGCTTGAGCTATCAGAGAAAGCGATGTCGTCTTCACCCGATTCTGCCAAAACGTGGAATTCGTGAGATTTGGCGCCACCAATAGAACCGGTATCGGCATCCACTGGGCGGAAGTTCAAACCAAAACGACTGAAGATGTTAGTATAAGCAGCGTGCATTTTGTCGTAGGTTTCATTCAGACTTTCTTGATCTGCGTGAAACGAGTAAGCATCTTTCATGATGAATTCACGTGAACGCATTACGCCAAAACGTGGGCGAGTTTCGTCACGGAATTTGGTTTGGATTTGGTAGAAAGTAACAGGCAACTGCTTGTAGCTAGACAGTTCGTTGCGGGCGAGGTCGGTGATGACTTCTTCGTGGGTTGGGCCTACGCAAAAATCGCGACCATGACGGTCTTTTAGGCGCAACAATTCGCCGCCATACTGAAACCAGCGTCCTGTTTCTTGCCAAAGTTCTGCTGGCTGCACCGCAGGCATTAATACTTCTAGACCATTGGCTTTGTTCATCTCTTCGCGCACGATGCCTTCTACTTTGCGCAATGTGCGTAACCCTAGCGGCAACCAAGTGTACAAACCAGAAGCAAGTTTTCTTATCATACCGGCTCGCAGCATAAGCTGGTGGCTAATCACTACGGCATCCGTAGGGGTTTCTTTTACGGTAGCGATTAAGAATTGTGTTGCGCGCATAGTGTTGGGCTCTCGATTCATCGAAAATGAGGGGGGATTTAATGGCTGAATTCTAATGCTTTTCCGCCGGTGCTGCAATGCACGCACCGGCGTAGATGATTGATTGCTTTTAGAAGCACTGGCATTCATCATTTAAAGCTATAAAATGAACGCAAATTATTCAGTGTGGTTATCTCCGTGTCGTTAAGTCTATTACAACAGTTACAAACAGGGCAGCTTAGCTCTGTCTATCGAGCGAGCCAGCAGTTAGAGCCGATTACTCGGTTGGATTTATCGGCAGAGCTTACTGACTTTCCGCTTGAAATTTTAGAACTGGCAGATTGCTTGGAAGTGTTGGATTTATCCAATAATAAATTGTCTGAGTTACCCGATGACTTTGACCGTTTGCAAAACTTGCGTATTTTGTTTTTAACCAGTAATTATTTTACCCATATTCCGCCTATTTTGGCGTCTTGCCCTAAGCTGGAAATGATCAGTTTTAAATCTAATAAAGTAACCGATGTGGGCGAGGATGTATTACCCGAAAATACTCGCTGGTTAATTTTGACCGATAATCAAATTAAACGTTTACCGCGCTCTATGGGCAAATTGCAACGTTTGCAAAAGTTGGCATTGGCGGGTAACTGTTTGTCTGAATTACCCGAAACCATGGCGCAGTGTAAAAACTTAGAGTTGGCGCGCTTATCGGCCAATACTTTTACCCAGATGCCAAACTGGCTGTTTAACATGCCTAAGCTTGCGTGGTTAGCATTTTCGGGCAATGAATTTAATCGTGTTGAAGAAGGTGATGAATTAGCCAACGCTATTATTGAAGTACCTTTAGCAGATATTCAATTAGGTGATGTATTGGGTGAAGGTGCGTCGGGTCTTATTTATCGCGGTGATTGGATTAAGCAGCCTGAAAGTTTGCGCGGCACTGATAGTTTTGTTGCGGTTAAAATCTTTAAAGGCACGGTTACCAGCGATGGCTATGCGCAAGATGAATTAGAGTGTTGTTTGAATGCGGGTGAGCATAAAAATTTGGTGAAGGTGGTTGCTCAGCTTGATCAATCCCACGAAGATAGAAGCGATGCTGAAAAACGCTTAGGCTTGGTGATGCAGCTGATTCCTAGCCACTATATGAATCTGGGCATGCCACCTTCGTTGCAAACGTGTACCCGCGATACCTTTAAAGAGGGTACGGTTTACACTGTAACCACAGTGGCCAAAGTCGCTGTGCAGATGGCCGATGTGATGACCCATTTATACGCTCGCGGTATCAGTCATGGTGATGTGTACGCTCATAATACTATGATTAATAAAGACGGTGATGTGTTGTTTGGTGATTTTGGTGCTGCAACTAATTTAGTGTCTTTGCCGGATGCGCAAACAGCGTTGATTGAGCGTGTGGAAGTGCGAGCGTTTGGTAATTTATTGGACGATTTATTAGGCTTGTGCGTTATCGATTTTGATGTTGAAGCGGCTGAACGTTTTGAGCAAGAGACTGCTTTGTTTGCTCAACTAAGTGAAGTAAAAGAGCGTTGCTTGTTAGAAGAAGTTAGTCAGCGCCCATGTTTTTCTGAGATATTGGCTTTGCTGGTTGATGGTTAAATTTTTCATGGTGATATGAGATAATTTCACTGGCTATTTTTACTGTTAGCTTTAACACTATGCGCTTGGTAATTTTAACAAATAAAGTTAGTGAGTGCTTAATTTATGTTAGCAGTGAACAGTAAAGACGATATTCTTAACCACCGTAAACAGATGTCTAAAACGGTTATTACAAAAGCAATATTTCCCGAAACAACCAATCATCACGATACACTTTTTGGCGGCACGGCGATGCAGTGGATGGATGAAGTTTCGTTTATTGCGGCCAGTCGTTTTTCGCGCAAACGCATCGTGACGGTGAGCAGCGATAAAATTGATTTTAAACACCCAGTGCCAGCAGGAACTATTGTTGAGTTAACCGCGAGCGTAGTAGAAGTTGGGCGTACAAGCTTAAAAGTTGAGGTTAATATGTTGGTCGAAAGCATGTACGCCGATGGTCAAGAAAAAGCGATTACCGGTAATTTTACCTTTGTTGCTATTGACGAAAATATGAAACCAACGGCAATTTTACCGGACACTCTTTTAGTTGATTAATCGGATACTCTGTTAGTCAATTAATGCAAAATCTATTGTGTTTTTGAAATAAAATCCTGAAGTACTTCAGCACTTTCGCTAGGTACTTCCAACATAGGCAAATGGCCTACGTCTTTAAAAATATGCACGTCTGCATTAGGTATTAACTTCTTAAACGCTGCGGCTGCAGATACATGCAGTACGCGATCTTCTTCGCCCCACATAATAAGCGTTGGCAGCTTGTTTTTAGCCATAATGGTTTTTATTTTTGCATCAAAATCTTCTGCTTTTAAGCGTTCTTTGGTTGCCACCATGTCTTGAAAAATTTTGGAGTTTATTTCTTCGCGGGCTAAATGTTTACGCACAAAAGCCGGTTTTAGAGGCCAAGGTAAGTAAGGTGGTTGGCTCATGGTAAAGTTCATTCGGTATTCAAAGCTTTCTTGGTCGGTTGCAATTAGTGGGTTTTTACCGGTTTCTAGTATTTTAAAATATTCACTTTGAGTATCACCATCAATGCCTGCAGCGTCCATAAGCGTTAAACTTTTAATTTTGTTTGGGTGCGTTAGGCTATACAGCAGGCTGATCGCGCCGCCCATAGAATTACCGACGATATGAAATGAATTAATGTCTAGACCGACAAAAAATGCATCCAAGCGCTTAGTTTGTTCTATTAGATCGTAATTGGTGGCGAGTGATTTATCGGAGTCGCCATGGCCTGCTAAGTCGATGGCAATGACTCGATATTTTTCATCCAGTGCTTTGGTAAAACGGATCCAGCTGTCTTTATTGGCTGAGAAACCGTGAACCAGAATGATTGTTTCACTGTCAGCGTTGCTACCGTTTCTTTCCATGTAAGTTAGGTTAACGTCGTTAGCGGTTGCGGTTTTTACTTCTAAGCCAACGCTGTCGCGGGCCATGTTGATGGCTCTGTCGAAAATACTGTCTTGTTGTTTTATCGTACAACCAGTAAATATTAGGGTAGTGCTAAGCACGATTAGGGTATTGATGTACTTTAATTTGTTTATCATTTATTTGTTATCTTTTTATTTAGTTGTCTTTTTATTAATACTAATTAGCTGATCGACTTTGCCAGCTCTGTTAAGCCTTCAATGCTGGCAATAATGTTTTCTTCATCCAATAAATGGTTCGGTTGATAGGCCAGTAGCATGCCATTACTAATTTCAATGTGAAGGTGCGGATGTGCCAAAATCCAATGTGTTAGCGCTTTGGTAGCGAGTGCTTGTTCAAAAAATAACTCCATTAACCCCACATTATTAGTGAAAAGATTGTGGTGGGGGAAAGCAAAATGTTGCGGCACTCGTATTAACTTTTGCAGTGAACGAATGCGATCAAAGTAAGCTTTGTTAACCCCAGTATGTTGCTCGCTTGCTTCTGTTTTTGCTTGTGGTGAAATGCAAAGATGTAAGTTAAAAAAATTATCTGGTAGTTGTAATGCTAATAAAATAGCGCTGCAGTTGTGCACCCCTGTAGGTTCAATTGCGCGACAATCAAATACGTTAAAGCCAATGCCTTTGCTGCTATCGTCAGCACTGATGATGTGACGAAAAATAATATTTTGGCTGTAGTTGAGTAAGCCAAAATTGGCGTGTTTGATGGTGTCGTTAAAATTGATAAATTCTTGATATTGCCAGTTGTTATCTTGGCACAGTGTTCGGATTTTTTGGCTGCGGCTGTTCTTGGTGAGCATCATTAATAAGACAACGACAACGGTGATACTGCTTAAGATAAGAAAGGCGAATAACAGCTGCAATTTGGGCTCCGTTAGCGTTAAGATACTGACTTTATTTGATTTAAAATTATTATTGATAGAGTTTACCATGTCTAAAACTGCCGCTAACAAAAAAACCGCTAAATCAGCAACTAAGTCCATAGATAAAGCGGCAGCGCACGTATCATCAAAGCGTGTCTTGTCTGAAGAGCTTATTTGCCAAGATGGGGTGTCTAAAATCGGTATCATGACACTGAATTCAGAGAAAACCATGAATGCGGTTGATTTAGAAATGATCAATCTTATCGATGATATTTTAGCGCGTTGGCAAGCCGACGATACCATTGTGGCTATGGTAATGCGCGGTGCCGGTGATCGAGCATTCTGCGCTGGTGGTGATATTCGTCAGTTGTATAACAGCATTCAGTTGGCGCAAGCAGAAAAAAGTGATGAGGCTGCAGTAGAAAGTGATTTGCCGGCTTATCAGTACGCGGATGCTTTTTTTACTGCAGAATACAGTAAGAATTACCGAGTGCATTTGTTGGGTAAGCCCTTAATTGCTTGGGGTAATGGTTTTGTTATGGGCGGCGGGTTGGGTTTGTTTATCGGAGCCAATCATAAGGTAGGTACCGAAAATTTAAAGCTGGCTTGGCCAGAAATTAATATTGGTTTATTTCCTGATGTGGCGGGCAGTTATTATTTAAGCCGCTTGCCAGCGCCGTTGGGTCATTGGATGGGCTTAACTGGCAGTCAGATGAATGCGCTGGATTGTCAGCAGGCGGGTTTGGTTAATTATTGCTTACCCAATGGTAGCTTGGATCTTTTAATAGCAGAACTGTGTCAGCAACCTTGGCAGCGTAATAAAGCGATGAACAATCAGTTTGTGCGCAAATTGTTGCAAAAAACTGAGTCTGAGTCTGATGTTGATCTTTTCCCTGTGTCTAATCTTATGCCGGCCATGGTGGCAATTAATGAGATATTTGATGGCGTGCGTGCGCGTCGTGACTTGAGCTTTAAAGATAACAAAGAAGCGCTTGAGCTTATTTTTCAGCGTTTTACCGCTAGCCGCGATAATGAAGCTAATAAATCATGCGATAACGGCACAGGCACAGATTGGTTTAAAAAAGGGCGTGATAATTTTTTGTCGGGTTGCCCAACCACTGCCCATTTGGTGATGCAGCAGTTGCAATTTGGTCGAAAGATGACGTTAAAAGAAGTGGCAATGTGGGAGTTGACTATTGCTATGCAGTCAGTGAGGCATCCAGATTTTGCTGAAGGTGTTCGCGCCATGGTGGTTGATAAAGATTTTACGCCTAAATGGCAACATGAGACTGTTGCAGATGTAACGGAAGAGTGGATTAAGGGCTTTTTTGAGCCCTTATGGAACAGAGGTGAACATCCTTTTTCTGATCTTTAGTAGAAATTCCTGCTTAGATAAATCCTTGTTTAGAGAGCATATTAAGTTTTGCATTCGAAGACATCGTGAGCAATCGACAGTTCTACACTGATGTTGTTAAACGATTCTTCAATGCTGGCACTGTGCCAGCCTAAGCGGTCGAGGGCAGAAATATCTTTCCAAGGAATTTGTTGCTCGGCTGAACAAACACGATTGTGGGCAATGGTAACTAAATCGCACAAATCAATGCGGCTAACATAGCGATTATTGTTTTGATAGCTCAACGGAATATCGGCAATGGCCCGTGGGAATTGCCATTTAGTTAAAATACTTTCACCTAGCATTGGGTGAATGTCGTTGATGGCTGTTTCGAGCTCTTCTGCACTGTAATGACTTTTAGCATCGGATAACGCTATGATCGGTAAGCAGCCTATTTTATGCAGCAAACCGGCTAAAAAAGCTTCTTCTGGTACCAATTTGGTTTTACCCGCTAATACATAACACAAGCAGGCAACTTCTAAGCTTTGCTGCCAAATCTGGCGCATTTTCTTGATGGATTCTGGGTTCTTACTGTTAAACAGTTGTCGGGTAGACAAGCTGATGGCAACTTTGGATGAGTAGTTCATACCCAATAGGCTAATGGCTTTACTCAAATCAGCTACTTTTACTTCGCGTCTTACTAACGGGCTATTAGCAATGCGCAGCAGTTGCGCGGTGGTAGCGGGATCGTGTTCGATGATTCTGGCCAAGCCTAAAACGTCTAAGTTTGGGTCTTTTTCGCTTTGACGAATGCGCAGAGCTACTTCGGGTAAGGTGGGCAGTGATAAGGTGTCATTTTCAACCGCTTTCATGATGTCTGCTGCTAATTTATTCATCTGCGTTACCCTCCTAGAGCATCTTGAGTTTCGCTGATTTCTTCGCTCATGCTTTCCATGTCTGAAATTAATGTGGTGGGATCTAAACCCAAACGATCAAAAGACGATACCTTGGTCCAATCTAATTGTGTGAATGGGTGGTTGGTGCCGGCATAGCTTTGTAAGGTAGCCACTTGCACAACATCGGCATAGTCGACGTTGACGTTGCAGCGGTCAAACATTAGGTAATGCTTAGAGACATTGACTAATGATTCGGGGAAGTCCCATTTTCTGAGAATATAACTGCCCAACGAAGGATGTAAAATAGATAAGACTTTGCTCAGAGCAAAGGCGTCGTTGAGCAAGGATTCGTTATTCTCGGCAAACGCTAATATCGGCAACTTACCAATTTGGTGGGTTAGCCCTGCTAATAAGGCTTGGTCGGGTTGTAGGTTGGTAAAATGACGGGCCAGTACTTGGCAGCTGGCGGCAATTTCGATACTTTTTGACCAGGTTGCGCGCATGTGTGTGTCAACGACATCGCTGGTGGCTTGAAACATTTGTTCCATCGCCAGCCCCATGGCTAAGTTACTGGTTAAATTAATTTCTAAGCGCGAAACGGCGGTATTAAGGTCGGATACCGGCACGGTTGTACGAATAAGTGGGCTGTTAGCGACCTTGATCATGCGGGCACTGAGTGCAGCATCACGACCTAATACCGTGGTTAGGTCAGTGATACTTGAATTAACATCTTGCGCGATGTCTCTTACTTGCAATGCAATTTCTGGCAAGGTTGGCAGTACCAGTTCATCGCTTTCGATGGCTTGAATGATGTCTTGCTTGATTTTTTTTACCAATGGAATTGTCATTTGTATGTGCTGGCCTTTGTTATCACGTTTTAAACGGTCATCTGTTCAGTATAGGGGAGGTTCTGCAAGCTGAGAGGAAATTCCTGTGATTCACTAAGATAGAGCGTTTCTTCTGGTGCATCTGTGTTCAAAACCGCCAATACATGCAGTGTGGCAGTGTTGGCAGACACAGGTTGCTGGCGGCTAAACAGTATTAGACCTTTATTTTTGCCATCGCTGTTGAATAACGACGCAAGGGTTAGGTCGTTATTGATTAACTGGTTGATGTCTGTGCGGTAGTAGTACAGTGCTTTTTTGGCTTTGCCTAAATATTGTAAACGGGCGATGATTTCTTGGCCGGTGTAGCAGCCTTTACTAAAGCTGATGCCATTAATGTGATGCTGGTTAATGTGTTGTGGAATCCAGACCTCTGTTTGCTTGGCTTCTAAGTAATAAATACCGTCTTTAATATCGGCTAAGCGCCAGTCAAGAGTGGGCAATAGATTAAACTGTTCTGGCTTAAGGGTGTCGTTGTTGGGGTAAATCACTAAGCGACGTTCTGCAGTTAATTCAACGCTATGTTGGCCGGTTATTTCTGCTGAATTGTTGGCAGACCATTGGCCTAAAATAACGTGGCTGTGCCCACAGTTTTCGAGTGTGGCTTTGAAAAACACTTTATATTTTTGCAGATGTTTTTCCAGTATTTCAGCGCTTTCACTGGGCATGATCAACCAGTAACTTTCGCCATCGAAGCTGATGTTAAAGTTGGCGACTGTGCGCCCTTTGGCATTGCAGCAGGCACCATAACGAAAAGTTTGTTGACTGACTTCTGACATATTACAGGTCAGTTGCCCTTGCAGAAAACGTTCGGCATCTGGGCCATAGACTTTTATCGCTGAAAATTGGTTTAACCAGCAGCTGGTAATCTGTTGTTCATTGATTGGCTGGCTGGGTGGGTTGGGTAAATAGTCGCCCCAAAAATCGGTTGCACCTGATTGTTCTAGTGATGTGCTAAAAACCATAGTATTGTCCTTGTGTTGAACATGGTTGGAACGTAGTGGGTATGTTTATAAGATATTTAATGCTTGTGAATATAAGCCATTTTACGCGATAAATCTCGATTACTCGACCAATCCTCACTGTGGATTGTGGTTTGGCTGATGTATAATGCAGCAACTAATTTTTGGAGAATGACCGTGAGCGAAAATCTCGACCATAAACGTGTAATGTGGCATTGCCGTCGGGGCATGTTAGAGCTAGACGTTTTATTATTACCATTCTGCCGTGAAGAATATGCCTCGTTAACCGCAGAGGATCAAGCAAAGTTTGTTGATTTGATTGCATGTGAAGATCCTGATTTATTTTCTTGGTTTATGCAACATAAGCCTGCTGAAAACCCTAACCATGCTTATATGGTTGATAAGATTTTGACCGCAGGAAAAATTAAGCTTTAACGTTTTTGCTTTTGCAGGAGTGCAGCGTCTCATGGAAGAGAGCAACCCCCTTGATGTATTTCTTCAGCCTTCGCGGCGCTTGTTGTTTTTTAGTGTTGTGTTTGTTGTCACTTGTTTACTTTTATTAGTAACACTTCCTCTGAGTTTTCAGCATAAAATTGTTGTTTTTTTTATTATGACTGTTGGCATTTTTGTCGAGTTAAAGCGCACTGTATTGTTGTTGAGTTCGCGCAGTATTATTCGTATTGGTTTTGATGGCGGCATTGCCGATCAGCATGGTAATGTGAGTGAGATTTGCTGGTGGTATCAGCGTCGTGCTGGGCAAAAAGAGTATGCGTCTTTGGCGTCTGGTAGCCGAGTATGGGCAGAATGGGTCGCACTGGATTTTAGTCGTTGGCCTTGGCAATGGGGTTATTCTGTTGTTATTGCTCGCGATAGCGTTGAAAAGCCAGAAGATTTTCAACGCTTAAAGCGAGTTTTGCGCAGTTAGTGGTTATTTTTGCCTTTATTCTTTATTTTTATAACCCAATCTATAACTCACCTAGCTCTTTGAGATATTTAGGTGTTAATACCGTATCAAAAGCGCGCGGCAAGGCTTTGGGGTAATCTAATGAATAGTGCAAACCACGGCTTTCTTTTCTCAGTAACGCAGAGCGAATAATGACATCGGCAACATCCACCAAATTACGCAATTCCAGTAAGTCGCTGCTCACGCGGTAATTGCTGTAAAATTCTTGAATCTCTTCGCGCAATAATTTCACTCGGTGCTTGGCGCGAACTAAGCGCTTGGTGGTGCGCACAATTCCTACGTAATCCCACATGAAGCGTCTGAGCTCGTCCCAGTTGTGGGCAATCACAACGGCTTCGTCGGAGTCGGTAACTTGGCTGTCATCCCAGGCAGGAATCGTGGGCAGTTCGGCACCGGCGGTGACGTTTTTGCTGATTTCTGCGGCGGCGGCGCGGGCAAATACTAAGCATTCCAGCAGTGAGTTACTGGCTAGGCGGTTGGCACCGTGTAAACCAGTATGAGCGGTTTCACCAATGGCATACAAGCCAGGAATGTCGGTTCGCCCAGCGGTATCGGTAACAACGCCACCACAAGTATAGTGTGCGGCAGGTACGACAGGAATCGGTTTTTGGGTGATATCAATTCCCAGTTCTAGGCAGCGCTTATAAATATTGGGAAAGTGACTGATGATAAAGTCTTTGTCTTTGTGGCTGATGTCTAAATACAAGCAGTCAGCACCTAGGCGTTTCATTTCGTGGTCAATGGCGCGGGCAACAATGTCACGCGGGGCCAGTTCGCCACGTTTATCAAACTTATGCATGAAGCGTTTGCCGTTAGGCAGTAATAGATGCCCGCCTTCGCCACGCACTGCTTCGGTGATTAAGAAAGATTTTGCTTGTGGATGATACAGGCAGGTGGGGTGGAATTGGTTGAATTCCATGTTCGCAACACGGCAGCCCGCGCGCCAAGCCATGGCGATGCCATCGCCAGAAGCGCCATCGGGATTGCTGGTGTATAAATAGGCTTTGCTAGCACCACCGGTGGCGAGTACCACCGAACTTGCTGTAATAACTTCAACTTCGCCACTGGCTTTGTTTAAAAAGTACGCGCCAAAACAACCTTGTTGTTTATTCCCCAGTTTTTCGCCTGTGATTAAATCAACCGCAATGTAGTCGGTGAGTATGTGTAAATTGGGCTTGGCTTTGGCGGCTTTTTGTAAGGTGTCGGAAATAGCAACGCCCGTTGCATCGGCGGCGTGAATAATACGTCTTACACTGTGGCCACCCTCGCGCGTTAAGTGAAAATTATCACTGTTATCAACGTGATCAAAAGGAACGCCTAGGTCGATTAACCATTGAATAGCGGCGGTGCTGTGTTCTACGGTATGGCGCACACTGGGCTCATGGCATAAGCCAGCACCGGCAATTAGGGTGTCGGCAACGTGAGCTTCTACAGTGTCTTCTTGGTCTAGAACGGCGGCAACGCCACCTTGTGCCCAACGAGTTGAGCCAGCGTCAAGGCTGTCTTTGCTTACAATAGCGGCCGATAAATGGTCGGGCAGAGATAGACCCAGGGTCAAACCTGCGGCGCCGCTGCCAATAATTAAAACGTCAAAGGTGTGCTTTAGACTCATTGTTTGGGCTCTTTAATTTAGGCTCTTTACATTAGGCCTTATTTTGCTACCAAAGCACTATAATGTAATGTGCTTTTAATTGGCAGTATTAATATAATCCTGCAAGTTACTGCGCACGTGTAATATATTGGGAACTATTTTTCATTTTGTAACTCAATGACTTACCAAGTCTGTATCAATACCTTAGCTGGCTGGCATTTTGCAGGCAGTGCTTTGGGAGAGTGAGTTATGAGTAACGTGGCTTTTGCGCTGCAGCAACCAACAACAACGGATCACCTTATGAGTGACAACCCACAAACGGACCAGCAGCTGGTTAGCCGAGTTCAAAAAGGGGATCGTCGTGCATTTGATTTACTGGTTATTAAGTATCAACCTAAAATTTTATCGTTGATCGGGCGTTTTGTGTACGACCAGTCGGAGTGCCAAGATGTAGCGCAAGAGGCGTTTATTAAAGCCTATCGTGCCTTGCCTAACTTTAGAGGCGATAGCCAGTTTTATACTTGGCTCTATCGCATTGCAGTGAATACAGCAAAAAATTATCTGGTAAGTCGTGGCCGCAAAACCCCTACTCGCGGTATTGATCCAGAAGATGCCGAAACGCTTTACCAAGATGCTGCTTTTCAAGACAGTGCAACTCCTGAACGTCTTTTGCAAAGAGATCGTTTAAAAGAAGTGGTCTTTACCGCCATTGCTGATTTACCAGAAGAGTTACGCATTGCGGTGTCGTTAAGAGAAATGGACGGCATGAGCTATGAAGAAATTGCCGAGGTGATGGATTGCCCTATTGGCACTGTGCGTTCTCGTATTTTTCGTGCTCGAGAGGCTATCGAAAAAAAGATGCAACCTTATTTAGAAGCCAGTGCCTAATCTTTTAGCTGATTGTTTAGCGGATTGTATGAGTAGCTTGAGAGAGCGGAGAAAACAATGAACGATAGAAATAAAGAATCTTTGTCGGCCTTAATGGATGGTGAAGCGGATGAGCTTGAAATTCGCCGTATTCTTAATCAACTTGACAGTGATGAAGCAGTGCGTGAGCATTGGAAGAACTATCATTTAATGGGATCGCTTATGCGCGATGAAGCCCATGATAGTTTGGATTTAACCCAAGGTATTAATAATGTACTAGACGGCAAAGTGACTCAAGATGAGTTGTTAGCCAATAATGCTGAACACAAAGAGCAGCCACTTGAGAGGCAAACGCGCTCTAACTTAGCAGGATCTAGAGCTTCTTTTTCACCTTCAACTTGGTACAAGCCTTTAACCTCGGTAGCCGTGGCCGCTTCGGTAACGTTAGCCGTATTGCTTGGCGTGCAGTCAATAGACCCCGCGGGCTCAGCTTTGCAACCCCCTGCTGAATTGGCTGCGTCTAATGTTTCGCAACAGCAGCATCAAATTTTAACGCAACAGCAGCAAGATGTGTTAGAAAGTGCTCAGCAACAACTGCAAGAGTATGTATTAAAGCAATCGCAAGAAGATGAGGTTGAGCGCACTGGTATGATGCCGTTTGCGCGGGTGGTTGAATTTGAAGGCAAAGGTGCATCAAAGAAGTCGGATTTACCATGAATATGATTGAAGAACAGGTAGTGGTTACTGCAACCACAGAGCAAGGTGCTTGGGTTGAAGGTGTGCAGCAAAGTGCCTGTGGCAGTTGCAGCGCGAAAGCGGGTTGTGGTCAGCATGCTATGAGCCAGCTAGGTAAGAAGGTGACCTTGTGGTTGCCGTTTGATCATTTAAAAGATCACTTACGGGTAGGGCAGCAAGTCGTTGTTGGTTTACCCGAAGGCGCTATTTTACAAAGCACCATAGTGTTGTATGGCGTGCCACTGATTGCGCTGGTATTAGGAGCTATTATTGGCAATCACTTTGCGGGTGAAGTTGGTTCTATTGTGGCGTCTATTATTTCTATGTTTGTTGGCTTTAAAATCGCTGGCCGCATGTCAGAAAACAATAAACGCCAATGGCAACCGCAATTTTTACGTGATTGCCCATCAACGGCTGTTGATATTAGTCGTGTAGACCTTATTCATACGTCTAAGCATTAATTTAATATAAAACTAATTTCAAAAACTAATCTGATCAAAAACAGTGTAAGAGGAACCGTTTGTTATGAACAACCCCCAACGTTACTTGCTGCAATGTGTGTTGATTTTTACCACGCTGTTAAGCAGTGTTTTCAGTATGAATAGCATCGCTTCTTTGCCAGATTTTACCGAGCTGGTAGAGGAAACGTCGCCGTCTGTGGTGAATATCGCCACGATTAAACACGTCAACAGCAACCAATACGGTGCGATGGCCGAGCGTTATAACTTACCTCAAGAAGTACCGGAGATTTTTCGTCACTTTTTAGACCAATTTGATCAAGGCCAGCGCGGCCGTGGGCCCTTTAACCAAGGTCAGCCAAAAGCCGAAAAGTCGTCTTTAGGATCGGGTTTTATTATTTCTGCAGATGGTTATGTCTTGACCAATAATCACGTGATTCAAGGTGCTGACGAAATTATCGTGCGTTTGAGCGATCGTCGTGAATTAACGGCAACGTTAGTCGGTGCTGACGAGCGCGCTGATTTAGCATTATTAAAAGTGAATGCTAACGGATTACCAGAAGTTGATTTGGGTGATTCAGACGATCTTAAAGTAGGTGAATGGGTACTGGCAATTGGTTCGCCATTTGGTTTCGACTACTCAGTAACTGCCGGTATTGTCAGCGCATTAGGCCGCAGCCTGCCCAATGAAAGTTATGTGCCTTTTATTCAAACCGATGTGGCGATTAATCCGGGTAATTCTGGTGGCCCATTATTTAATTTAGACGGCGAAGTTATTGGTATTAACTCGCAAATTTATACCCGTTCTGGTGGCTTTATGGGAGTGTCGTTTGCCATACCGATTAGCGTTGCCATGGATGTTGCCGAGCAATTAAAAGAAAAAGGAAAAGTGAGCCGAGGTTGGTTAGGGGTGATTATTCAAGAAGTGAATAAAGATCTGGCTGAGTCCTTTGGTTTAAAGAAGGCGAAAGGTGCGCTAGTGGCGCAATTGTTACCCGATAGTCCAGCGGAGGCAGGTGGCTTACAAAGTGGCGATATTATTACCGCTTTTAATGGTCAAGAAATCAACTTGTCTAGTGATTTACCGCATCGAGTTGGCCGTATTAAACCGGGCACGGTGGCTAAGCTCAATATTGTGCGTAACGGTAAAGCGAAGGTCATTGAGTTAGAAATAGGCGCGCTGCCCGATACTAACCAACAAATATTGGCTTCTGCTGCTGCTAAAGCTGCACCAAAAGTTAATCGTTTGGGGGTCGTAGCACTGGCGCTGAACGCTGAGCAAACTCGTAGTTACGGTGAAGGTGTAATGGTTGACAGCGTTGAATCGGGTAAGGCGGGTGCCTTGGCCGGATTGGTGCGCGGCGATGTGATTACTATGATTCACGGTAAACGCGTTACCTCGGTAGAGGTTTTTAATCGCGTGGTTGTAGACTTGCCTAAAGGGCGTTCTGTACCCATGCAGATATTGCGTCGTGGTTCGGCCATGTTTATCCCGCTGCGTCTGCAAGATTAGTCTGTGGCTGTTATTACGCAATAACAGCCTGGAATGTTAAAAAAATAAGGCGATGAAACGATCTTCATAGCCTTATTTAGCCATTTCTAGTAGACTTCAGCGCTATTTAATCGTTGTCTGTGACAGGTATTCTTTGGTGAGTAAGCTTAACCATATTCGTAACTTCTCTATTATTGCCCATATTGATCATGGTAAATCTACCTTGGCTGACCGTTTTATTCAGCATTGTGAGGGCTTAACTAACCGTGAAATGCAGGCGCAAGTACTCGATTCGATGGATATCGAGCGCGAGCGCGGTATTACTATTAAAGCGCAAAGTGTAACGCTGAATTATAAAGCGCAAGATGGTGAGATTTACCAACTGAACTTCATTGATACCCCTGGCCACGTTGACTTTAGCTATGAAGTATCGCGTTCTTTAGCCGCTTGTGAAGGTGCTTTGTTGGTAGTAGACGCTGCGCAAGGTGTTGAAGCGCAATCGGTAGCAAACTGCTACACCGCGATTGAGCAAGGCCTAGAAGTTGTGCCGGTACTTAACAAGATGGATTTGCCACAGGCTGATCCTGATCGTGTTGCTGAAGAAATTGAAGAAATTATTGGCATCGACGCCTCAGAAGCAGTGCGTTGTTCGGCCAAAAGTGGTTTGAACATTGAAGGTGTTTTAGAAGAAATCGTGCGTTTGATTCCGTCTCCTGCTGGCGATCCAGACGACGATTTACAGGCATTAATTATTGACTCTTGGTTTGACCCCTACTTGGGCGTTGTATCTTTGGTAAGAATTACCAACGGTACGTTGCGCAAAGGCGACAAGATTCGCATGAAGTCGACTGGCCGCGATCATGGCGCAGATGGCGTCGGTATTTTTACCCCTAAACGTACGCCAACCGGTGTGTTACGTGCCGGTGAAGTGGGTTATATGGTTGCTGGTATTAAAGACATTCACGGCGCACCCGTGGGCGATACCATTACTCATACTAAAACACCGAATGTTGTTTCATTACCCGGTTTCCAGAAGGTTAAGCCGCAGGTATATGCGGGTTTGTTCCCGATTAGCTCAGATGATTTTGAAAACTTCCGTGACGCCCTAGATAAATTATCGTTAAACGATGCGTCGTTGTTTTTTGAACCAGAAAGTTCTGATGCGTTAGGTTTTGGTTTCCGTTGTGGCTTCTTGGGTATGCTGCACATGGAAATTATTCAAGAGCGCTTAGAGCGCGAATACAATCTTGATCTTATTACCACTGCGCCTACCGTGATTTATCAGGTGGTTGATCGTAAAGGCAATATTTTAGAAATTGATAACCCGTCTAAGTTACCCGACCCTGGCACTATTGAAGAAATGCACGAGCCGATTGCCGATGTCAGTATTCTTGTTCCGCAAGAGTTTTTGGGCAATGTAATTTCATTGTGTGTAGGTAAGCGTGGCCTACAAAAAGACATGCAATATGTGGGTAAACAGGTCTCGCTGACCTATCAAATTCCAATGGCCGAAGTAGTGATGGATTTTTTCGATCGTTTAAAATCGGTAAGCCGTGGTTTTGCGTCACTGGATTACAGTTTTAGTCATTTTGCTCCTGCACCGCTTACGCGCTTAGACATTTTGATTAATGGCGAACGTGTTGATGCCTTAGCGGTTATTTTGCATACCGATAACGTGCGTAGTCGTGGCCGTGCATTAACCGAAAAAATGAAAGAATTAATCCCAAGACAAATGTTTGATGTAGCAATTCAAGCGGCAATGGGCGCGCAAGTTGTTGCCCGTACTAACATTAAAGCGATGCGTAAAAACGTAACAGCAAAATGTTATGGCGGTGATATTAGCCGTAAGAAGAAATTGTTGCAGAAGCAGAAAGACGGTAAAAAACGTATGAAGCAGATTGGTAACGTAGAAATTCCACAGTCTGCTTTCTTAGCTGTGCTTAAAGTGGATGATTAATGATGTTTTATAAAAGCAAACTGCAAAGCGCTTATGCGACTAACGGCTTAAAACAACAAACAGGGGTATCGTTAATTTCGATACTCGCGTTTTTGGTATTGCTGGTGTTTGCGTTGAATTTTTTAGTACGAATATTCTCGTTGCATTGGGACGATCGTATTTTGGTGAGTATTTTAGAAGACTTACCTGAAGTTATTGATGCGAATACCAGTGAGAAAGAAGTGCGCAACTTGATTGATAAACGTTTGGATATTAATCGTTTACGCGCAATCCCAACCACCGAATTAGTGATTACTAAGCACAGAGGCCAGATTAAACTGATTTGGCAATATGAGCGCCGTGATCATGTGATGTCAAATGTTGACATCGCTTTGTCTTTTAATCACGAGTACAGTTACTAAACCGTGAACAATCCTTTATTAAAGCTAAGTCAGCGAATTGACTATACCTTTCAAGATACCTCATTAATTGAATTGGCCTTAACACATCGCAGTTGCGGTGGTAAAAACAATGAGCGTCTAGAGTTTTTAGGCGATTCAATTGTTAATCTAGTGATCGCCGAAGCGTTATTCCATAAATTTCCTGAAGCCAAAGAAGGTAAGCTAAGTCGCTTACGTGCGCGTATGGTCAAGGGCGTGACCTTGGCTGAATTAGCCCGTGATTTTGGCCTAGGAGATTTTTTGAATCTGGGTACGGGAGAAATGAAAAGTGGTGGACATCGCCGCGAGTCAATTTTGGCCGACACCGTAGAAGCAATCATTGGCGCCATTTATTTAGATTCTGATATGGCGACGGTGAAAGACAAAATTTTACAGTGGTACGATTCACGTTTGGAATTATTAACGTTAAACGACCCACTGAAAGATCCGAAAACCCGCTTGCAAGAACACTTGCAGGGTAATCAACAGCCTTTGCCTAAATACGATGTGCTGAGTATTGCTGGAAGCGCTCACGAGCAATTATTTAAAGTGAGCTGCGCTGTAAACGATATAGAAAATCCAATTATTGGCAAGGGCGCAAGTCGCCGTATTGCCGAGCAAGAAGCAGCTGCACAAGCGTTAAAGCTTTTGGGCATAGAACTGAAAGCAGGTGAGGAATAATGACTGAAGACATGATTAACGAACTAAACGAACCGGCAGAACGCTCTGGTTACGTTGCTATTATTGGTCGACCAAACGTGGGCAAATCGACGTTACTGAATTATATTTTGGGCCAAAAGCTCAGTATTACCTCGCGTAAACCGCAAACTACTCGCCATAAAATTATGGGGATTAAAACCGAAGACGACGTACAGGTTGTGTATGTTGATACGCCAGGAATGCACGACAACCACGATAAAGCGCTAAACCGCTACATGAATAAAGCTGCATTAACCGCCGTTAAAGACGTTGATGCGATTGTGTTTATGATTGATCGTACTAAGTGGACCAGCGAAGATGAGATGGTATTAAAGTCTTTGCAGTACGTTAAGTGCCCCGTTATTTTGGCGGTGAATAAAATTGATTTTTTAGCCGACAAAGAAGACTTATTGCCGCATTTACAAAAACTAGACGAGAAGGGTAAGTTTGCTCACATTGTGCCAATGAGCGCAAAGTCGGGACACAATATTGATCGTTTAGAAAAAATCATTGCCAGTTTTATTCCAGCAGGTGGTCATTTTTATCCAGAAGATCAAATAACTGATCGCAGTTCGCGCTTTTTAGCAGCCGAGTTAGTGCGTGAGAAAATCATGCGTCAATTGGGTGATGAATTACCGTATTCGATGACAGTAGAAATTGAAGAGTTTCGTTATGAAGATAGCTTGCTGGTGATCAGCGCCGCTATTTTAATTGATCGTCAAAGCCAAAAGCGCATTATTATTGGTGAAAAAGGCACTCGGATTAAACAAATTGGCCGTGATGCACGTTTAGACATGGAAGAGATGTTTGACTGTAAAGTAATGCTGAATACGTGGGTGAAAGTGAAAGCCGGTTGGGCTGATAGCGAACGCGCTCTAAAAAGCCTGGGATACGATGGTTTAGATTAATTTCACGTTTTTAAAGAATCTTTTTCTATTATGAGTGCAGGTCGATAGCCCGTGCAAAATAGTTCTAAGCTTACCTATTATGTTTTGCATCGACGCCCTTACCGAGAGAGCAGTCAGATTATTGATTTGTTCTGTGAAAAGCAAGGACGCTTTTCAGCACTTCATCGGGTCAATAAAAAACATCCCGCATTACAGCCTTTTACGCCTTACCAAATGCAATTTTCTGGCCGCGGTGATTTAAAATATTGCCAGCATGTTGAAATCAGTTATCCCAGTATTTACGCTTCTAGTTCTTCTGCCGAAAACGGTGCGCCGGTAAAAGGCCAGCTATTAAAAGGTCGCAACTTATATTGTGGTTTTTATCTAAATGAATTAATAATGCGTTTAGCTTGGAAAGGTGAGCCGCAGCCAGAGTTGTATCAGGTTTATCAGCAAACGTTATTAGGCTTATTGCAGTTGGAAAATGATTTGCAGTCGGAGCCTTTGTTGCGTCGTTTTGAGTTTCATTTACTGGCCATATTGGGTTATCAGTATAACTGGCAGCAAGACAGTGAATGCCGGGATATTCAGCCAGATCAACTGTACAGTTTTGATCCGTATTCTGGCTTTAATTTAATATCTTCTCAATTACAAGCTTATGCTCAAGCGCCAGGTTTGTCGCAGGGGAAACAATTTCCTGGTCATGCTATTTTGGCAATTGCCGCCGAAGATTGGCAACATGCGCTAAGTTGGCCAGTGGCCAAACATATTGCAAGGCTGGCGCTTAATCCTTTGCTAGGTGATAAACCATTAGCCAGTCGTGAGTTGTTTCAGAAAATGTAGCTTTAATAATGCTAGTATTTGCAGCAGAGTTTTAATGCATGCAATTGTTTAAGCGGTGATTAATTCATAAATGTAATTTAAACAAGGGTGATAACAGTGACAGCGATAATGACAAAGACACGGGTTTTATTAGGGGTAAATATTGATCACGTAGCCACACTGCGCCAAGCGCGCGGCACACGCTATCCTGATCCAGTACAAGCGGCACTAATCGCAGAAGAAGCCGGTGCTGATGGCATTACTATTCATCCACGTGAAGATCGTCGCCATATTCAAACGCGCGACGTGTATGTTTTAAAAGAAGTTTTGAATACCCGCATGAATCTAGAAATGGCAGTCACCGAAGCTATGCTAGAGCTGGCAGAAGAAATTGAACCAGAGCATTGTTGCTTAGTGCCAGAGAAACGCGAAGAGCTGACTACCGAAGGCGGTTTGGATGTTGTTGCTAATGAGGCTGCGATTAAAGCTGCTTGTGATCGTATTGCTGCGATTAACAGTGAGGCATCTTTGTTTATCGACGCTGATAAAGCACAAATTGATGCCGCTGTGCGCTGCGGAGCTCCGACGATTGAAATACATACCGGTGCTTATGCAGACGCTGAAAATGCAGCTCAGCAATTGGCCGAGTTAGAGATTTTAAAAGAAGGTATTGCTTATGCGCTTGAGCAGGGATTAATTGTTAATGCGGGTCATGGTTTGAATTACCACAACGTGGAAGCCATCGCCGCCATTCCAGGCATTAACGAGCTGAACATTGGCCATAGTATTATTGCTCGTGCGGTTTTTGTTGGTTTAAAAGAAGCAGTGCGTGAAATGAATGAATTAATTCGTTTAGCGCAAGCCTAGTGTGGGGCTGATCTCAAAAGAATTAAGTATGTCAGCATCTAGTGCGCCCAGTGAGCTGTGTAAAAACAGCACCAAAGGAATAGGCACTGATCTGTTAGATCAGCGCCGCATTGCTCGTTTGTTGGAAAAACCGAATGTGCGATTTTCGCAGCGTATTTTAACCGCTGCCGAATTAACTCTGTGGGCTGAAAAATCTCACAGTGTTAATTTTTTAGCGAAGCGTTTTGCTGCCAAAGAAGCAATTTCTAAAGCCTTGGGCACCGGAATCGCGCAAGGTGTTAGTTTTCAGCAAATGAATATTTATTCAGATCCATTGGGTAAGCCAGTAGTTGAGCTAACGGGCGCTGCTTTGGCTGTTATGACCGCAATGGGCGGTCAACAGGTCTTGCTGAGTCTTAGTGACGAAGGTGAGATGATTTTAGCGTTTGCGGCTGTCTGTTAAGTAGCTGGTTAAATAGCCGGTTAAATTTACTTTTTACCCAGCTACTCGTTCAAGCTTTTCTTGCCAAGGATTTTCTTGCGCCCAGCGTTGCATGTTAATCATAGATTCAATGGTTTGGTGATACAGCTCATCGCAATCAACCAGCTCTGAGTTTTTTAACGCCGTTTCAAATTGTTCCAGTCGATTCATTAAACAGGGTGTGCCGCAATAGCGAGTGGCACCATGAACTTTATGTACCTGTTGTAATAATTGCTCGTGTTGTTGAGTTTGCCAAAAATCAGCAATTGTTTGCAGATCTTGCGGCAAGCTATCGAGCAGCATGGTGAACATATCAATCGCCAGATTGAGTTTGTTATTGGCTAAACGCATGGCGTATTCAGGATCAAAAATTAAACAGTCTTCTAGTGAATTTTCTAGTCTGTTTGCTGGTGTTCCGCTATCAGGCTTCAGTGGCGCAGTTAATGCCGGTGAACTGGTTTTAAAATTGTTTTCTTTGTCATCTTCTTTGATTTTATTAGACACATCGGCCGTTTGCGGATCATGCATGTTTGTCGTTTTTTCTAATTTTTCTGGCTTATCCTGCGTTCCATAGCAACGATAACCTGTCCAGCGTTCGATCGATTGAATCAAACGATCGTTATTGATCGGTTTAGATTGATAGTCGTTCATGCCGGCTTTTAAGATGGCGTCTTTTTCATCAGCAATGGCGTGTGCGGTTAGTGCAATGATGGGTAATTCGGTGGACGATTTATGCAAGCGAATTAATTGGGTCGCTTCTAAGCCATTCATGCCAGGCATTTGAATATCCATGAATATCATATCGATATCGTGTTCTTCTATTTTTAATAAAGATTGCGGGCCAGAATCGGCGGTAACCACTGTGATGCCCATATCTTCTAATAATACTTTTAATAATTTTAAATTGGCTTCGTTATCATCCACAGCAAGAATGGTGGGGGCGCTAATACCAATGGCGTTGTAATGGCGATTATCTTCATTAGGATCGATGTTTAAGCAATTGCATAAGCTGTGAAATAACTTGCGACTTTGCAAAGGCTTATACAAAGATTGAAGTGCACCTAGCTGTTGCGCATATTCCAGTTCTTCGGCCACCGTGCTGTTTACCAGGGCTATGATAGGCACATCAAATGCGTTGATGTCTTTAATTAATTGAGCCGTGCTGGCAAGGTATAATTCTTTGCGGCTAATGCCAACAATAACGGCGTCTACAGGATCGTCATTTTGTTGTTTATGCAGCAGATATTGCAGCAAAATGTCGCGGTTATCGGTATCGCTGTAGCGAATTTGCCACCGTTCCATTAAGTGGGTAATGCTCATGCGCATGGTGGATACCGATTCAATAATGCACACTTGCTGGCCGCGCAATTCCAGCATGGGCAGGGCTTGTTCTCGTGATTTTTTCAGGCTAACAGAGAACGAGAAGGTAGCGCCTTCGCCTTCTGCGCTATTAATGCCAATTTCACCCTTCATGGCATCCACTAAGTGCTGGCTGATCACCAAGCCCAAACCTGTGCCACCAAATTTACGGGTTGTGCTGGAATCGGCTTGGGTGAATGGACGAAACAGTTTTTCTTGCTGCTCTCTGGTTAAGCCAATGCCGGTATCGGTAATTTCAAATTTAATCGTAGCCTGTTCATTATCTTCTTCTAACACCATCACTCTGACAGTGATGTTGCCTTGGGGGGTAAATTTAATCGCATTAGAAATAAGGTTGGTAAGCACTTGTTTAATGCGTAATGGATCACCGGTTAAAAATTGAGGTACGTCGGTGTAAATTAAGCTAACAAGTTCCAGTGATTTACTTTGAGCGTCGGGAGCATTAATGGTGAGTACGTCTTCTAACACTTCGCGCACATTAAAATCGATATTCTCTAATACTAGTTTACCAGCATCAATTTTTGATAAGTCTAAAATGTCGTTAATGATGGTCAAAAGACCATTGGCCGACTTTTCAATGGTGTGCAGGTGATCAGCTTTGCGGGTGTCGGTTTGGTCTTTTAATAAAATACGTGTAAAGCCCAGAATGCCACTCAAGGGCGTGCGAATTTCGTGACTGATATTGGCTAAGAAATCAGATTTTATGCGGCTGCCTTCTAAAGCTTGTTTGCGCGCAATGTCTAATTCAATGTTTTGAATTTCAATGGTGTCAACGGTTTCTCTTAATTCGTGAGTAGCTTGTTCGATATTTTGCGCATGCTCAGATTTTGTGCGCTGAATGGCAATGGCCATAGCGTTAATGCCTGCGGCGAGTGTTTGAAATTCATCATCACTATTAACGTGCACTCGCGAATCAATTTTGCCGTCGCTTATTTTATTAACGCAGTCGACCATGTCTTTAATGGGGTTGGAAATGTTTCGGCTTAAGCGAATGGCCATTACTAAACACACCAATAGTGTGATCACTACGGTGATGAGGCTGGTGGCAAGATGTTCGTATTTCACAATCTGGGTTTTATGCATCGACATTTCAATTTCAACCCAGCCTAACAGGTCTTGGCTGATCAGTTGTTGCTTGTATCTTGGCTCCAAACTGTTTTCGATAATGCCGATATTTTGGGCATAAATAGGGGCTCTAATATGAATGCTGTTGGTTGTTTTTGCGAGTTGTAATTGGTTGCCTTTGAGTTCAGTATTGCCAATGTAATTGGATATCATTTTAGGCCCAGCGTGCGCCAGCACTTGGCCATCTTCATTTAATACTCGCGCCGACCTTAGGTCTCTTTCTTCGAGTAAATTATTGGTTAGGTTTTGTAATAATTCATTATTGCCCGAGATAACGCCGTATTCACTGGTGGATGCGGCTTGTTTAGCAATCGCTAAACCGCGCTCTTGCAGTAAATGATTTAAGTCACTCATGCGCTGGGCAATAAAAAAACCACCTAAAAATAGAGAAACAATCAGCCCGGGTAGGAGTACCAGTAACAAAATTCGGTTTTGAAGTTTCCAGTTTTTCATTCAGTGGCCATGTTTTAGAATAAGTAAATTTCGATTCGATATTATAAATTATATAGAATCAGGATTAGAATCCACTCTTTTGGTTATATATGGTTTGCTTATATATAATTTTACTGTCTAGAATATCCGGTCGTGACTTGATATTTCTAGGTTAATCGGCAAATAGGACGCAGTTGTGAAACACACCGCTAATTCAACAGCCATTGTATACCCAACGATTGATGCATGCATCGGTCAAACGCCTTTAGTGCGCTTACAGCGCTTAAATGAAGGCAGTAGCAACACGTTATTATTAAAACTTGAAGGCAATAATCCAGCGGGGTCTGTTAAAGACAGGGCCGCCCTGAGTATGATTGTGAAGGCAGAAGCGCGAGGCCAAATATCACCGGGGGATACCTTAATTGAAGCAACCAGCGGTAATACTGGCATTGCTTTAGCGATGGTGGCGGCGATTAAGGGGTATCGAATGATATTGATCATGCCCGATAATTTAAGCATGGAGCGCCGCTGGGCGATGCAAGCGTATGGTGCAGAACTGATTTTGGTCAGCCAGCAAGCCAGTATGGAAGGTGCGCGTGATTTAGCCTTGGTGATGCAAGCCGAGGGTAAAGGGAAGGTGCTAAACCAGTTTGGTAATAACGATAATCCATTGGCTCATTATGAAACCACGGGGCCAGAAATTTGGCAGCAAACCCACGGGCAGGTAACGCATTTTGTTAGTTCTATGGGCACCACTGGCACTATTATGGGTACCTCGCGATTTTTGAAAGAGCAAAATAAAGACATTCAAATCGTCGGCTTGCAGCCTAAAGAAGGTGCCAGTATTCCGGGTATTCGTCGTTGGCCAAAAGAATACATGCCGACTATTTTTGAAGCATCTCGGGTTGATCAGGTGATTGATATTGATCAGCACGAAGCAGAGCAAACGATGAAAGCGTTAGCAACTCAAGAAGGTATATTTTGTGGTGTTTCATCGGGTGGTTCGATTGCTGGCGCATTGCGTTTGAGTCAACAAGTTGAAAATGCAGTAATAGTGGCGATTATTTGCGATCGTGGTGATCGCTATTTATCAACCGGTGTTTTTGCCTAGTTTTGGGTTTGGATGTTTTTACTCGCACATTGAATTTTACCAATCTGCACCCATATAGACGCAAACGTTTAAAAAATTGTAGGCTTTTGTGAAAAAAACATTAACGCTCACCGTGCATGATCTTGCATCAGACGGTCATGGAATCGCTCGCCTAGGGCGAGATGTGTATTTTATAGCGGGCGCTTTACCCGGTGAAGTAGTGGTTGCACAAATGCTTGAACGTAAGCGCAAAATTTGGTTTTGCCGCTTATTGAGTATCGAAAAAGCCAGCGAGCACCGAGTTGAGCCGGGTTGTCGCCATTATGCACGTTGTGGTGGCTGCGATTTGCAACATCTTGCCTACGCGCAACAAATTGAGCACAAGCAGCAACGAGTTGCGCGGGAGATGAGCCGCCAAGGGGTAGACATTAAACACTGGCACACGCCATTGATTGCCAGTGATCAGCAATGGCATTACCGTCGTCGTGCTCGTTTAGGTATTCGTTATAACAAAGCCGCTGCTGAGGTGGTCATTGGTTTTCGTGAAAACAATAGCAAGCAATTAGTATCGATTGATACTTGCCCTGTACTGGTCGAACATCCCGCCCTAGATTGGAAAGCTTGGCGCAGTCGTTTACTGCAGCTAGAAGGCGTGGCGCGTTTTACTCATATAGAAGTGTTGCAAGCGTCTGAGCGCTTAGTCTTGGTGTTTCGGGTATTAAAAAAACTGGCTGAACCCGATCGCCAGCGCTTACAACTTTGGGCCGATGAATTAGCGATTGATATCTATATTCGCCCTGATGACGAACAGCCTATTGAACCGGTATTAGGGGCTGCATCATCTACACAAATGAGCACTCTGACACATCAAGTACTGGGTCACAACCTGACCATCCACCCCGATTACTTTGTGCAAGTTAATGCTAAAGTGAACCAGCTTATGGTGGCTGAGGCTAAATCGTGGTTGGCCGCTGAAAAAGGTTCTCGAGTATGGGATTTGTTTGCTGGACACGGTAACTTTTCTGTTCCTTTGGCTGAAGATGCGAAGGTTGATGCGGTTGAAGTCAGTGATGAAATGGTGGCAGCGATCGAAGGCTACAGTTCACAGCTGGTAGGGCACAAAGCGGATTTATCCGACAGTAGCAGTTTAAGCGCTTTGGCCGACCCAGATTACGTGTTGCTTGATCCACCGCGCGCAGGTGCCAGCGCTTGTATGGCCGAGTTAATAAAACGCAAACCGAAAAGAATCGTTTATGTATCTTGTGATCCGTCTACTCTAGCGCGAGATTTAAATACCCTAAGTGATGATTTTAGCGTTGAACGCATCACCATTTTAGATATGTTTCCACACACTCATCATATCGAAACCATGGTGTTGTTAGTGCCCAAGACCACGTCTTCTCATGGCCGTAAAAAAATGATGAATGAACGGTTGAACACACAGACTAAATCCAAAGAGAAAGGAGCATCTCGTGGTAAAAGTAAGAGATGATCAGCCTTTAAAGCATGACGGTAAAATCAACGTTGATGCTTGGTTAGATAAAATTTGTACCGAAGCCGATATTTTAGATCCTGACAAGCTGCGTCATGCTTTAGTTGTGGCTAAAATCATTGCCGAAGACGCGGTGCATAACAGCACTTATTGGACGATTGACAGTGCACAGATGGGTCTTGAAATGGCTCAAATTCTGGCCGAATTGCAGCTTGATGAACCGTCTATTTTAGCCGCTATTTTATACCGTGGTGTGCGTGAAGGTCGCTTGTCGATTAACCAAGTGCGCAAAGATTTTGATGATGAAGTTGCTTCTTTGATCGAAGGTGTGTTGCGCATGGCGGCGATCAGTGCTTTGCAAAATGGTTCAGACGAATTAGTGCTGGGTCAACGTGAGGCGCAAATCGATAACCTGCGTAAAATGCTAGTTTCGGTGATTGATGATGTGCGGGTGGTGCTGATTAAATTAGCCGAAAGAACGTCGGCTATTCGAGCGGTAAAAGATGCCCCAGAAGAGAAGCGCATAAAAGTCGCGCGTGAAGTGTTTAATATTTACGCACCGCTGGCACATCGATTAGGCATTGGCCATTTAAAGTGGGAACTAGAAGACATTTCCTTTCGTTATTTAGAACCGGCTGCGTATAAACAAATCGCAACGTTACTAGACGAAAAGCGATTAAGTCGACAAGAATACATTGCGGATGTGGTTGCCACGATCACTCATGAATTAGAAGGCGCAGGCATTGCCTGTGAAGTAAACGGCCGCGCCAAGCACATTTACAGTATTTGGCGAAAGATGAAAAACAAGAACATTGAATTTTCACAGGTCTACGATGTGCGTGCGGTGCGAATTTTAGTGCCCAGTTTGCGCGATTGTTATGGTGCCTTAGGCATCATTCACTCGCTATGGCGTCATATTCCACATGAGTTTGATGATTACATTGCCAACCCAAAAGAAAACGGCTACCAATCTTTGCATACGGCGGTGATTGGCCCCGGTGGCAAAGGTATGGAAGTTCAAATTCGTACCCAAGAAATGCACGAAGATGCAGAATTAGGGGTGTGTGCGCATTGGAAGTACAAGGGCACCGATACCGACGAAAAAGATCAAGCCTACGAGAAAAAAATAGCGTGGTTGCGTCAAGTTGTTGAATGGCACGAAGAAATTGGTGATTTACCCGAGTTAATGACGGATTTGCGTTCAGACATTAACCCCGACCGTATTTATGTGTTTACCCCCGATGGTCATGTCGTTGATTTACCACCAGGCGCTACCGCCGTGGACTTTGCGTATCGGGTGCATACCGAGATAGGCCATCGTACTCGTGGTGCAAAGGTAAACGGGCGTATTGTGCCGTTAACTTACCCTCTTAAAACCGGTGAGCAGGTCGAAATTTTAACCAGCAAAGAAGCGCGCCCTAGTCGTGGCTGGCTTAACCAAGATGCAGGTTATCTTACGACTGCTCGTGCCCGTGCTAAGGTTGCTCATTGGTTTAAGCTGCAAGCAAAGGATACCAATTTAGAAGAAGGTCGACAGCTGCTAATGCGTGAACTAGAGCGGTTGGATTTGGAACGTCAGCCGTTAACCGCTGCGGCAAAAGCGTTGAACATGAAAAATACCGATGATTTGTTCGCAGCCATTGGCGCGGGTGATGTGCGCTTGAGTCAGGTGGTGCGCTTTATTGTTAAGCAAGCAGACTTAAAGCAACCGCAGCAAGAATTACCGTTGGTAAAAGCGACCACAAGCACCAGTAAAACCGATGATATTACCATTCAGGGAGTGGGACATTTATTGACTCAAATTGCTCGTTGTTGCCAGCCAGTGCCGGGTGATGCTATTTCTGGTTATGTGACTTTGGGGCGTGGAGTGAGTGTTCATCGCCAAGATTGTGAAAACTTGATGCATTTAGAAATGAATGAACCCGAGCGTATTATCGATGTGAACTGGGGTGGCAAAGTAAGCCAGATGTATCCGGTTGATATTGAAATCAGCGCCTACGATCGTACCGGTCTATTGCGAGATGTGAGCTTAGTTTTGGCTGATAGTGGAGTGAACGTTGTGTCTGTTAGTACTAAGTCTGATCAAAGTAATCACCGTATTTTGATGCAAATTACGCTAGAAATAGACAGTTTACCCAAGCTTGGGCGGGTGATGAATAAACTGACCCAATTGCATAACGTTGCTACCGTTCGCCGTGCCCGACTTAATTAGTTAGAGTTTGTAAGAGGCTTATAAAAGAGGCTTACAAAAGAAGCTTATAAAAGAGACATTTATGCGCTATCAACATCAACATCAACATCAACATCAATATCAGTTGGAAGACTTGCTGTATTTAATGCAGCGTCTTCGTGATCCCGATACCGGTTGCCCTTGGGATATTAAACAAACCTTCGATACCATTGTTCCGCATACGCTCGAAGAAGCGCACGAAGTTGCCGAGGCCATTGCTGAGCAAGATTGGCCGCATGTAGAAGAAGAGTTAGGGGATTTATTATTCCAAGTCATTTTCTATAGCCAATTGGGCCGTGAACAAACCCTGTTTGATTTCTCGTCGGTGATCAATGTTTTGGTGACCAAGCTTGTGCGTCGCCATCCGCATGTTTTCCCAAATGGCGATTTGCAGCAAGCGCGAGATGCTAATATTTGCCTTACTGAGGCAGAGATTAATGCTCAGTGGCAGCAAATAAAAGCGCAAGAAAAAGCCTTACTAAAAGAACGCACTGCTACTGCTGCGGTCGGCGTAAAGCCGCCGCTAAAAAAGATGCCAGTGATTGACTACTTAGCCAATATTCCACAAAGCCTGCCAGCATTAACCCGCGCTGATAAAATTCAACGTCGCGTTGCACTGCGAGGGTTCGACTTTACTGAAATGCAAAGTGTGATCGCTAAAATACATGAAGAATTAGGCGAAGTAGAAGAAGAGCTGGATGAGCGTGATGAGGCGCGTTTACGCCATGAGGTGGGTGATCTATTGTTTGCTTGCGTTAATTTATCGCGTCATTTAGATATTTCTCCAGAGCAAGCATTGGATCAGGCTAATCGTCGCTTTTCTGAACGTTATACCCTAGCTGCTGAGGCGTTAACTGAACAACAGCGCAGCTTAGAATTGGACAATGCTAATAAGGTCAGTGCAAGCGAGATGGAAGAGGCTTGGAAGTTTGCTAAAAAGCGTCACCCTCAGCTTCAGCTAGAATTAGGTTTGTAGTTGTTAAAAGTAGGCAGTAGGCTATCGATAATAGTCAACATCATAAAGAAGGATTCAACATGTCAGAACGTGATCCACTATTAAATGATCCATTATTACTTGATCCATTATTAAGAGATAAAGTACGCCACTTAGGCACCATGCTGGGGCAAACCATTGCCAACGATTGTGGTCGCAAAACCTATGAATTAATTGAACGTATTAGAAACTTATCTAAGCGTGCCCACAGCGGAACGGCTGCGGAAACAGCCGAATTGATCAACTTATTAAAATCTTTAAAAGACGATGAACTTGTTCCGGTAGCGCGTGGCTTTAGCCAGTTTTTAAACTTGGCCAATATCGCTGAGCAGCAGCATGCGGCAAGCTGGCGTCGTGATGGCGCGGCAACCGATGAAGTTGATGGCATTTTAAAATCGGTGCTTGAACGCTTACAAGATAATACCGATTTACATAAAGAGCTGAGCAAAATCGATATTGAGTTGGTGTTAACGGCTCATCCTACCGAAATTATTCGTCGTACCTTGATAAAGAAATACGATGAAATGGTATCGGTTTTACAAATTCTCGACGATATTCGCGATGATCATCCTAAGCGCGATGATTACCAGCAACAGTTAAACTCTTTAATTACCGAGATTTGGCGCTCTGACGAACTTCGGCAAAATCGACCTTCGCCGGTCGATGAGGCCAAGTGGGGTTTTGCGGTGATTGAAAACTCACTTTGGCAAGCCATACCTAGCTTGATGCGTGAGTTAGATGCAACCTTGGTGGAACGCGGTGAACAGACTTTAGCCTTAGATGTGTGCCCTATACATTTCGCTTCTTGGATGGGCGGTGACCGTGATGGCAACCCCAACGTAACAGCCAATGTTACCGAAGAAGTATTGTATTTGGCGCGTTGGATGGCCGCCGATTTGTATTTACGTGATTTTGATGATTTAAGCACGCACTTGTCGATGGTCAAAGGGACACCTGCGCTGTTTGCTTTGGTCGGTGATTGCAACGAACCTTATCGTGAATGCATTAACCAGCTAAAAAAGAAACTGCAGCAGACCAAAACTTGGGCAGCAGAAAGTGCCCGTTTAAAAAGCAGCAGCAGTTTGCCGCACATGACCGATATTAGCGAGATTATGGATCCGCTTACGCTGTGTTATAACGCGTTGTGTGAAACTGGAATGACAGAAATAGCCAACCGTGATTTGCTGGATGTGATTCGTCGGGTCGCGTGTTTTGGCTTAACCCTTACCCGTTTGGATATTCGTCAAGAATCAACCCGTCACAGTCAGGTTATTGCTGAGTTGTGTGATTACTATCAGCTGGGTGATTACTTATCGTGGAGTGAGCAGCAAAAACAACAATTTTTGCTGACTGAATTGCAAAATAATCGCCCACTACTGCCTAAACAAGCGGCGCAATGTTCTTTGTTGCCAACGGCTCAAGGTCTTCCAAAAAACCAGCAACAAAATCAACAGCAAGGTGCTTATTGGCAAGCCAGTGATGAGGCCAATGAAGTATTGAAGACCATGTCGATTATTGCTCAGCATGGCGAGCAAAGCATAGCCAACTATATTATTTCTATGGCCAGTGAGCCGTCGGATATTTTGTCAGTTGCGCTGCTTTTAAAAGCCAGCGGGGTCGATCGTAAACTGCCGATTGTGCCGTTGTTTGAAACCTTAGACGATTTACAGTTTGCCAGTGAACGCATGGACAAACTGTTTTCTGTGCCTTGGTATCAAGAATACTGTAACCGCCATCAACAGGTGATGATCGGCTATTCTGATTCTGCTAAAGATGCCGGTAACATGGCAGCAGCGTGGGCACAGTATAAAACCCAAGAAGAGTTAGTTGCCTGCGCGGCAAAACACAATGTCGAATTAACCTTGTTTCATGGTCGTGGTGGAACTGTGGGTCGTGGCGGCGGCCCTGCACAACGTGCCATTTTGGCGCAGCCACCACAGTCGGTGAAAGGGCGATTAAGAGTGACCGAACAAGGCGAGATGATTCGTTTTAAATTCGGTGTTCCGCAAGTTGCTCATCGCAGTTTGCGTATTTATATTTCGGCTGTTTTAGAAGCGACTTTATTGCCCCCTAAAGCTCCAGAAAAAAACTGGCGTGAATTAATGGAGCAATTGGCTCAAACCAGTGTTAAATCGTATCGTGCAGTGGTGCGAGAAGACCCTGATTTTGTACCTTATTTTAGATCGGTAACGCCAGAGCAAGAGCTGGGTAAATTGGCCTTAGGTAGTCGCCCAGCCAGGCGGAAAGCCAGTGGGGGCATTGAATCGTTGCGTGCTATTCCTTGGATTTTTGCTTGGATGCAGATTCGTATGATGGTGCCTGCTTGGCTGGGCGCTGACGAAGCCTTGTCTGGAGTTATTGCTAAGTCTGCGTCAGAAGATAACACCGAGATTGAGTTGTTACGTGAGATGTACCAGCAATGGCCATTCTTTTCGACCTACATCGATATGCTGGATATGATTATCGGCAAGACCGATGTGGATATTGCCGCTTATTATGATCAGCAGCTGGTGGAGCCTAATTTGCAAGGTATTGGGCGTTCGTTAAGGCAGCGTTTGGCGGGTATTCAAGGGTCGTTGGATATTCTTAAAATCCGTGCAGATACGGCGGGCTCAGAACCGATGAATAAAACCAATCAGTCGCAGTCAAAAATCATGGCGTTGCGTGCAACTTATACTGATCCATTGCACTATTTACAGGCGGAGTTATTACAGCGTGCGCGCACTGAACAACATGACAATGAAGTTGAACGGGCTTTAATGGTGTCTATGGCTGGCATTGCTGCCGGAATGCGCAACACCGGCTAAGGTCTTGATTAAAAAACAATTGCGGAGTAAGGTTAGACCTATTTTTTTTATGGTCTGGTTGATTTTTGATCAATTCAGCCCCGAATTCCGTTTTTTAAATTCATGAGGAGAGTGCGCATGCGCGTAATCTTATTGGGCGCCCCAGGTGCAGGTAAAGGTACACAAGCTCAATTTATTTGTGAGAAATTTGATATCCCTCAAATCTCAACCGGTGACATGCTTCGTGCCGCAGTGAAAGCAGAATCTCCTTTGGGGTTGCAGGTAAAAGACATTATGACCACCGGCGGTTTGGTATCTGACGATATCATTATTGCTTTAGTAAAAGAGCGCATTACTGAAAGTGATTGTGCTAATGGTTTCTTATTTGATGGTTTTCCACGCACAATTCCTCAAGCTGAAGCGATGGTGGCTCAGGGCGTTGAAATTGATTATGTGGTTGACATTGATGTTGATGATGAAGAAATTGTTAGCCGTTTGAGTGGACGTCGTGTTCACCCAGAATCTGGCCGTACTTATCACGTTATGTTTAACCAGCCAAAAGTGGAAGGTAAGGACGATGTGACAGGTGAAGACTTGATTCAGCGCGCTGATGATTCAGAAGAAACCGTGCGTAATCGTTTGAGCATTTATCACGATCAAACCAAACCTTTGGTTGCTTTTTATAAAAAGTTTGAAGAACAGAATGCATCAACCAAGTATGTTCACGTTGCTGGTGTGGGTTCTTTAGAAGACATTACTGCTAAGGTAATGCAATCGTTAACTGCTTAATTTTTTAGTTTAATATTGAAGCATTAGCTTAATAATAAGTGACACAGATAGCCTCAGTTTACTGGGGCTTTTTTATGCCTATCAGCTTTACATGCTCAGTTTTTTAAGCAAAGAGCTGTGCTATAATCGCCGCGATTTTAAACAGGTCAGTAACTGCTATGAGTAATATTCTAGTCTTTGATACGTCTTCTTCTTGGTGTTCTGCTGCGCTTAGCGTAAATGGCCAAGTATCGACCGTGTCTGAAATGCAGCCACGTAAGCATGCACAATTGTTAATGCCAATGATTGATGAGCTATGCAACAACGCCAATATAAAACCCGCTCAGTTAGATGGAATTGCCTTTGGCAAAGGTCCGGGTTCGTTTACTGGGCTTAGAATTGCAATATCGGTTGCGCAGGGTTTGGCGTTAGCAACCGGTGCTAAATTGTATGGTATCTCGTCACTGCAGGCGCTGGCCTGGCAAGCGATGAAAAAACATAAAGTATCGCGTGTATTGGCTATTATGAATGCGCACATGGGTGAAGTTTTTTACGCTGCTTATGATGAGTTAACCGCGGTAATTGATGATGCTTTGTGTCAGCCGTGTGATGTTGATCTTAGTGCAATAGCAGATGACTTGATCTGCAGCGATGCTAATTCTGCGTGGTTGGGAGCAGGAGATGGTTTGCAGTTCGCAAGTGAATTACCCGCGACTATTACTCAGTTGTCGACCCTTGATATCGAGGTATTTCCTTTGGCAGAATCGATGATGGATATTGCGATTAAGGCGTGGCAAAACAACCTGTTCACTACCGCAGAGCATCAGCAACCGGTGTATTTACGTGACACCGTTGCGTGGAAAAAATTAGCCGAACAACCTTCTTTACTGAAGCGCTAGATTTTGAAGCGTTAAAAAACACCACCAGGACATGACACAAAATGGATTTGATACAAATAATTGTACTTTCTTTGTTGCAGGGTTTTACTGAGTTTTTACCAATCTCAAGCTCTGCGCATTTGATTTTACCTTCGCAAATATTAGGTTGGCAAGATCAAGGCTTAGCCTTTGATGTGGCAACGCATATAGGTACTTTGGCAGCGGTGATTTTATATTTTCGTCGCGATGTTCTTAATATCAGCCAAGCGTGGTTAACCACGGGCTTTTCTAAAGATATGAACCATGACGCACACCTTGCTTGGGCAATTGTGATTGCAACCATTCCGGCGGGACTGGTCGGTGTGTTATTAGGCGACCTCATTGAAGCGCATTTACGCAGCTCTGCGGTGATTGCTTTATCGACCATTGGTTTTGGTTTGTTGTTATTGGCCGCTGATCGCATGGCGAGTGAGCATAAGAATATGATTCAAATGACGCTAATGGCAGCGTTTATAATTGGTTTGTTTCAGGCACTGGCGTTAATTCCGGGCACGTCACGCTCGGGTATTACCATTACTGCAGCTTTGTTTTTAGGCTTTCACCGAGAAGTCGCTGCGCGTTTTTCTTTTTTAATTTCTATTCCTTTAATTACTGCTGCGGGTTTGTTAAAAACCAAAGAATTAGTTGAGCAGGCGGCGGTAGTTGACTGGGCCTCTATTGGTTTAGCTGCGGCGTTATCGGCGGTGAGCGCGTATGTGTGCATTTATTTCTTTTTAGCGCTTATTAATCGCATTGGTATGATGCCATTTGTTATTTATCGGTTGCTTTTGGGTGCTATTTTGTTGATTTGGTTTGTCTAATGAAAATTCTTGATGGCATTGTGGTGCTTACCGAGACCCAAGCGTTTAATGTTTCAGCGTGGGCGCAACAATGGCAGCTGCCATTGGTAAATGTAGAAGCACTCAAACAAGATGGTCTGTTTTTAATGGTCGATGGCGAGCGTGTGAGTCTTCAGCAAGGAGGCAAAAAAGCACCTGGGCCGGTGTTGGTCGATTTTGTTCACGGTGCCAGCGCCCATCGCCGTAAATACGGTGGTGGTAAAGGGCAGAGCATTGCTAAAGCTGTGGGGTTAAGCAGTGCTTATAAGCCGACGGTACTCGATGCTACTGCGGGTTTGGGGCGAGACGCTTTTGTATTAGCAACTTTGGGTTGTGATGTGACCTTGATTGAGCGTCATCCGGTGGTGTATTTGTTATTACAAAGCGGTTTGATGTGCGCGCACAGTGATGAAAATGCTGCCGATGTTGCCGATATAATACAAAGAATGCAGTTGTTACAGGGAGATTCGATTGAATTATTGGCGAGTTGGTTTGATCACGGCCGAACTCAACCGGATATTGTGTATTTAGATCCGATGTTTCCTCATTCAAAAGCGTCAGCAGAAGCTAAGAAAGAAATGAAGTTGTTTCGCACCTTGGTTGGGGCTGATCTCGATGAAGATCAATTGTGGGAGCAAGCAAACAAAATTGCTCGCTGTCGAGTTGTGGTAAAGCGCCCTGCAAAAGCGCCACCTTTAGCAGGGCGAGAGCCTAGTTATGTTTTGGCTGGCAAAGCCAACCGTTTTGATGTGTACGCAAAAGAAAAAGTTATGGCGAAAGAAGCTGTTTAAGCTTCTTGCCAAGTAATTTGCAAAATACTTTGACGCAAGCTGGCGTCTAATACTTTTTCTAGTTCTTGAGTCATGGCGGTTAGGCTGTCGTCAAAAATAATCTGAAGCTCTTCATTCTTTTGGATCAATCCTTGGCTTAATAGCTGATCAATCAGCGTACGGAATAGATTTTTATCAAAAAATTCGGGTGTACTGATGCCGTGCAATACCGAGATTCGCGACGCTAACAACGACGATTGTTCTTCCAATTCTTGCGCAGTAGCATGGCCACTACCAATTTTTCGCAATAACGACAGTGTTAAGAAGTAACGTTCTTGAGTTTGCATGGCGACTTGCGCAAAGCCTGACAGTTTTAAATACTCATTGGTGTTAGCCGCTGGGCGGCTATAGTTATCGCCATCGCGATCAAGTAAGCCTAGGCCAACTAAGGCTTCTAACCAAATTTCAACAACCCCTGATAATTCTTCAGCTTGCCAGCGCAAAAACAATTCTGCTTTAAAGAAAGGATAGAGAAATTTGCACAGGGTTTGTATTTCATCAATATCGTGTTCGCGATTATTAACAAATAAACTGGCTAATAGCGATGGCATGGCAAAAAGATGGAATACATTATTGCGATAATAGCTAAGCGTAATGGCTTGGCTATCATCAGCTTGAATAATGTCGCCTAAGCTGTGTTTAACGATTGAGATCATGCCCATTTTTTCGGCATATTCTATCCAGTCTTTGCCTTGGCCTTCTGGGATTTCAACAAGGTCGGTATAAGGCAGTGATAGCAATAAGCGCTTATAGTCGTCTAATTTGTTGGCCAGCAGTTGAGCGTCCATGGCTAAGTGTGGTGTTGCTAATAAGCCGGTTGCAACCAAGTTAATTGGGTTAACCGAGGCGGCGTTATTGATTTGGGTGGCGACTTCTAAGGCCAGTTTATTAACCACTTTATTGGTCCATTCTGGCTTGAAGTTGTTGTCTTTGCGTTCGTCGCGCCAGTTAGGTTGTTCTTTATCCAATAACGTATCAAAGTTGATGGGATCGCCAAAGGTCACTCGCACTTTACCAAAAGAACGTTTCATGTTGCGAATGGAAGAAAAAATACTGCCAAGGCCTTCTTTTTTCTTTTTCTTACCTTTTAACTCACCTTGGTAACTACTGGACTCAAAGACCTTTTCATAACCGACGTAAACGGGCATAAATATGATGGGCTTGCGCGAGTCGCGTAAATAGCTTCTTAGGGTCATGGCTAACATGCCCGCTTTAGGGTGTAAGGTACGGCCCGTGCGGCTACGACCGCCTTCGACAAAGTACTCTGTTGAATAACCTTGGCTAAAGACAGAGTGTAAGTATTCATCGAATACTGCAGCGTACAGCTTGTTACCTTTAAAAGTGCGGCGCATAAAGAAAGCACCGCCGCGACGCAATATCGGTCCCACAATGGGCATGTTTAGGTTAATGCCTGCGGCAATGTGCGGCACTTGTAAACCGTTGTGATACAGCACGTAAGACAGCAGTAAATAATCAATGTGGCTGCGGTGGCAGGGTACGTAAATGATTTCGTTATCTTTGTTGGCATTTTGCAGGCGTTCGATATTGTAAACGTTAACGCCGTTGTAAATTTTATTCCAAACCCAGGTCAGTACAATGTCTAAAAACCGAATAGCACTGTGGGTCATGTTAGCCGCAATTTCATCGGCGTATTTAAGCGCTAGCGCATTGGCTTTTTTACGGCTAATGTTTTTGCTTTTCATCTCTTCTTCAATGGCTTCTAGTACCAGCGGTTTGCGTGGAAGCTGATGAACCAACGTACTGCGGTGAGATAAATCTGGACCAAGTACGGTGGCGTTCACTTGGCGAAAGTGGACGCGTAAGACGCGCGATAATTTACGCGCAGTGATTTCGGTATCTTTGCCTTCGTTGATCAGCTGACGCAAAGAAATAGGAGAACTGAAACGAATGGCAGTTTCACGTCCGTTTAAAATGATGGCCATCATGGTAGACAGTCGGCCACCAAGAGTGCCGCTGCTTTGTAACCAAATTTTTAAAAATGAACGTTCTTTTTCTGGGCTTCTTCCCCAGTAAACGGCGACTGGCACAATTTGAATGTCTTGCTCTTCTTGATCACGAATTACATCAATCCAGCGAGTTAATCGTTTTGAGACCAGAGGCGTGCCGCGTTTACGAAAAGGTGCTCCTGCCCGTTTGTAGCTGGAGAAGAAGGGGTTGATATCTTTTTTTTCAGCGCCAATTGTGGTGTCTGCTGTGCTGGGTAAACCGGCAGAGGTAATGACTTTGTCGATCACCAGTTCTTGCCCATAGGATTGATACTGCAAAGCAAATACGATGGGTTTGTTTGGGTCAAGGTTCAAATCTGCTACGCTGGGGCCAATAATTTTACTGTTGACCAGCGTGTGGATCAGGCGTTGATTGATACGAAATAGACCATTTTCAATCAGTCTGATTAACTTCATGCTTGTGATTCCAATATAAATTCTTATAAAGGGTAAGTTTACCTGCTTGCCGTGTGGGTTTAAACGATTATCACGGTAGTTTGGAAAAGTTGCAGGTTTAGAAGTCAGAATTATGGAATCAGAAGCATGAAATCAGACGTTTAACAGCAGGTGCTAGTAGTGTGGAGGTGGTGGCTCTACAAAGTTGCCTGACGTATGGCCACCTTGACTGCCACCAATGCTTTGTACTTGTTGATATAAATACTTAAGTGCATCTTTAGCTGTTTTATTATCCAATTGAAGTGTCACCAAAGCATCATTAAGTGCATCGATGTGGTGTTCTAAATAAGCGACTTTGGTTTCTAGTTGTTCTATCTGGTCTTGCATCTTTTGTGTTTGGTTTTGTGATTGGTTTTTGCTTGGCATTGTGAGCTCGCGAGAATGACTAATATTCGTACGTTTTTTAATCTATTTATTATATCTGCGCAAGTATAACCTTTTTGTATTTCTATCGTGTTGATTTTTGTAATGAATTAAGCTTTCATAGCTGAGCTTAATGGCTTTTTTTGGTCTTAGGTAACAGAATAACAGACAAAAATTTGCATCGAGAAAGTGAGAAGAGAATGAAAGGTATTATGATTAAAAAAATTATTGTGAGCTTGGTGCTCGCACTGATTGCTCCATTTATTTTAAAGTTAGCATTAAGTAAAGTACTTGCAGGTATAACACTGGCTTCTGATGTGTCGTTGGCTGACAGCTTAACGTCTTTACCCAACATTGGTGCCATCTACATGATTGTTGCGCTGATTTTCTTTGCGATTGCTTTTATTTCTGCGTTAGTGGTTCCAGCTCGTCGTCGTCGTAGCCGTTCAAGTGGTACGGTTGTCGAGAGTGATGTAGATGATGGTCGTGAGCGTGGCATGGTTAAATGGTTTAACGTTAAAAAGGGTTTTGGGTTTATTACGTGGGATGACGGAGAAGATGTATTTGTTCATTTTCGTTCGATTCGTGGTCAAGGACATCGTTCTTTAACAGAAGGCCAGCGTGTTAAGTTTATGGTTGTTCGTGGTCAAAAAGGCCCGCAAGCGGAAGACGTATCGGTTGTTAGAAGCTAGTGTAAAAGTATGCAGACACAAAAAAGGGCGAATTTAAATCGCCCTTTTTTGTGTCTGCTGTTTACAACATTTATAAGCTTCGGGTGACCGCTTATAAATTGTTATATTTTTTGCACTAGTTCTTTAAGTAAGCGCGGGTTGCCTACTAGGATGTCGGCAGGCGCTTTTATTAAAGGTGCACCGGTGAGGTTTGCGGTTAAACAACCTGCTTCGTGTGCAATTAGGCTTCCGGCATTCAATGAAAATTCATCCATATCACATAGCATAGCACCGTGCAGGCGATCAGCAGCGGTGTACGCCATCATCAAAACACTGCTACCAAGAGCGCGGACGTCATTGGCTTGGGTCATGATGTTGGTGATTTTTTGACGAATTTTGACAACACGATCGCCTTCAGTATGGTTAGGTGTTTTGAATCCGATCAAGGCTTGGCCAATTTCACGCAGCTGTCCGCAGCGTAAGCGACGATTGTTAAGTTGCGCGCCACGGCCACGGCTGGCACTGAATTCATCACCGTTCATTGGGTTAACAACAACGGTGTGTTCAGTTTTACCATTGACTAGGCAGCTAACGATGATAGCGAAATCAGGCAGGCCTACGCGGAAGTTAACCAGATCATCGATGACGCATATTTGCCATTGATTTCTAGGTGTCCCTTCAGATGGGCTGTGAAAACCAGTTTCACGGCCTAGGTAGCTGTCTTCTGGGCAGGCATTTTTGAGCTCAAAAATAATGCTCTTTTCAAGGCCGATGGCGCAGTCAGCTACAAATTTTGATTTTTCCTGATCGCTACTTTGGTAGGGATCGAAACGGTCCAAGCTACGGACCAAGTCTTGTCCTGCATTACGTGCAGCACGCAGCGCAAGGTTTACAAGCGGTTGCATAGGGCTACTAATCTCTTAAAGAACGGTGAACGCGCAAGTATAGCAAAAAACTTTAAAGATAAAAATTACTAAATAGGCTTTTTCGATATTTGCTTTTTCGTATCATCATCAGATCTACGCTGTTAGAATGCCATCTTTATTCAAAAAGTATGTATTAGACGCCTCATGTTAGATCAAATTAGAATTGTTTTAGTAAATACGACCCATTCCGGCAATATTGGTGCGGCTGCCCGTGCCATGAAAAATATGGGGGTGACGCAATTAGTTTTGGTTGATCCAATTGCAGAAATTGATGGCGATGCCATTGTGCGGGCTTCTGGTGCTTCTGAAATTTTAGACAGCTGCGTCACTGTTGCCAGTTTGGATGAAGCGGTTGCTGGCTGTGGCTTAGTGATTGGTACCAGTGCGCGCGGGCGTCATATTCCGTGGCCTTTGTGTTCACCGCGCGAATGCGCCGATAAAGCCAAAACTGCGGTAGCCAATAATAACAGTGTGGCTTTGGTGTTTGGCCGCGAATCACGGGGGTTAACCAACGAAGAGCTGCACAAGTGCAATGCTCACGTGCATATTCCGACCAATCCCGATTTTAGCTCGTTGAACATTGCCGCGGCTGTGCAAGTGTTGTGTTATGAAATGCGCTTGGCTTCGTTAGAAGAAGCGGTGAGCAGCAATAATACATGGGGTGTTGAGTGGGATTATGAGTTGGCGCCTCATGGCGATATGGAACGTTTTTTTGACCACTTAAAAGATTCCTTGGTTGATATTGGCTTTCTCGACCCCAACACACCTAAGCAACTTATGACGCGTTTACGTCGTATGTTTCAGCGTACGGCATTGGATACCATGGAGGTCAGTATGATGCGTGGTATTTTGGCGGCAGTGCAGCGCAAAGCGGTGCTTGCTAATGAATCAGAAGCCGATTCAGCTGCTAACCCGCAAGTAGACGATAAAACAGACAGCAAATAAAAGGGCTAAGAAATCATGTTACGACGTATCCGACAAGATGTAGCCTGTGTATTTGAGCGCGACCCCGCGGCGCGTAATACGTTTGAAGTACTCACCACGTATCCGGGTGTGCACGCGATTGTGCATTATCGTATTGCCAATTGGTTGTGGCGCAAAGGGTTAAAATGGCTAGCGCGGTTTTTATCCACTTTTAGTCGCTGGATGACCGGAATTGAAATTCACCCGGGTGCAACCATTGGTGAGCGTTTTTTTATCGACCATGGCATGGGTGTGGTTATTGGTGAAACAGCTGAAATTGGTAACGACTGTACGCTTTATCATGGTGTGACATTGGGGGGTACCAGTTGGAAAAAAGGCAAACGTCACCCAACCTTATGTGACGGCGTTGTGGTGGGTGCCGGTGCCAAAGTATTGGGGCCTATTATTGTGCACGAAGGTGCACGTATTGGTTCGAACGCGGTGGTCACGAAAGAAGTGCCCGCAGGTGTAAGTGTGGTAGGCATTCCTGGGCGAATTGTGCGTAAAAAAGATTCAGAGCAAGAGCAGCGGCGCAAAGATATTGCCGATAAAATTGGCTTTGACGCATACGGTATGGCAGACGAAATGCCCGACCCAATTGCTCGGTCGGTAAATAATCTAATGGATCACATGGTTGCAGTAGATTGCAAAATTAATAATATTTGCAAATCACTCAATCGCTTGGGTGATACTTCTTGTGATGAGGCTTTGCCAGAGTTAAAAGCTTCTCATGTTGAATCTTTGTCGGATAAAAAACGCACATCGTCGTCAAAAGGCTTTGATAAAACAACTGGCAAAGCTACTGATCAAGAAGCGGATAAAGAACAATAGATATACTTGACTAATTTGCTAGGTTTTACGCATAATGGCGGCAACTATTGTTTTAATCTAACGACATTGCTGGAGGCCACGCTGTGCGCTTAACAACCAAGGGGCGGTACGCAGTTACCGCTATGCTGGATCTGGCGATACATGCCAAGCAAGGCCCGGTGAGTTTGGGTGATATTTCTGGGCGTCAGGAGATTTCTCTTTCGTATCTAGAGCAGTTGTTTGCCAAGCTGCGACGTAATGGTTTAGTGTCCAGTGTACGTGGACCTGGTGGCGGTTATCACTTAAGCCGCAGTGGTGTCGACATTAATATTGCGCAAGTTGTTGATGCGGTAAATGAATCGATGGACGTTACGCGTTGCGAAGGTAAAGGTAATTGCCAGCGCGGTGAAGCGTGTTTAACCCATCATTTGTGGAATGATTTAAGCGAGCAGATTCATTCGTTTTTAGAAAATATTACTTTGCAAAGTCTGGTCGATCGTCAAGAGATTCAAATCATTGCCAAGCGTCAAGACAGTTATCAGCAAAATAGCCAAGAAGAGCAAAATTTAGCCATTAACCGCATTAATGTGGTAGATGATCTGGCTTTGTAAATTCATTTTTTTAGGTTTCCCATGAAACTTGTATATCTCGATTACGCCGCTACAACCCCTGTCGCTGTAGAAGTTGCTAATGTTATGGCGCAACATCTCACTTTAGACGGTAACTTTGCTAACCCTGCATCACGTTCTCATCGTTTTGGCTGGCAAGCAGAAGAAGCTGTTGAAAGTGCTCGTATCACACTGGCTAAGTTAATTGGTGCGAACAACCGTGAAATTGTCTGGACCAGTGGTGCGACTGAGTCGAATAATCTTGCGTTGAAAGGCGTTTTAGAGGGTTACGATTCTGGTCACATTATTACGTCTAGTATTGAACATAAGGCTGTTTTAGATACCTGTGCGCATCTACAAACAGTAAAAGGCGGTGGTTTCGATGTTACTTATTTAACGCCCAATGCAGAAGGCTTGATAACCGCCGATCAAGTACAGCAAGCACTGCGAGCCGATACGCGTTTGGTCAGTTTGATGTTGATTAATAACGAAATTGGCAATGTCACCGACATAAAAGAGGTTGCTGCTGTGTTGGCCAATCACGATGCGTTATTGCATTGCGATGCGGCGCAAGGCACTGGCAAGGTAGGCATTGATGTTAATGAGTTGGGTGTTGATCTGTTATCGATTTGTGGGCACAAAATGTACGGCCCTAAAGGCATCGGTGCTTTGTATGTTCGTAAAACCCCGCATATCAAGGTGCATCAGCAAATTCACGGCGGAGGTCATGAGCGTGGTATGCGTTCGGGCACGTTAGCGACTCATCAAATTGTGGGTTTTGCGAAAGCCGCAGAATTAGTCATGGCCAATTTAGATGCCGATATTCAACATGCGGCGGAGCTGCGCGATAAACTGTGGTTAGGTTTAGAGCAACTTGGCGGGGTGCGTCGCAATACGCATTTAACACAGTGCAGCCCCAATCACTTGAACGTTAGCTTTGAAGGGGTTGATGGCGAGATATTGTTGGCTTCTCTTGCACAGTTAGCCGTGTCTTCTGGCAGTGCTTGTAATTCTGCCAGTGTTGCGCCCTCGTTTGTTTTAACAGCGCTGGGCTTGTCAGACAATTTAGCCCATGCGGGTATTCGTTTTAGTGTTGGCCGTTATTCCAGTATTGATGATGTTGAATTTGCGTTGGCAGAAATAGGAAGGGTTTTACAAGCATTACGCTAAAGTGCGGCTGATAACTCATAAAATCCATTCTAATTTACTCAAAACCTGCGTATACTCCGCTGGTTTTTTATACCCTTAAATCCCATATTGGAGAATAATCATGGCGATCGAACGCACTTTTTCTATTGTTAA
>OJEO01000095.1_pt1 | contig 46443 bp, 38 predicted proteins | sample 1593621 | NCBI WGS metagenome assembly OJEO01 (sample SAMN05416875, study PRJEB24817) | seawater metagenome | isolation source: Sea water | place: Canada:Atlantic | collected 2013-11
TACGAGATGTAGAGAGGTCTCGTGGGCTCGGAGATGTGTATAAGAGACAGTAAATACATAGCTGCAATTGGAGGTAAAGAAAAAGTAATGGCTGTTAAAACTACGATTACTATTGCAAACGCAACTATTCAAGGAACGCCTTTGGTAATGACAATGAAAGCTGCTGCGCCTAATAAGTCTTCGCAAGAAATTTCTGTAATGGGCAACACCATGCAAAAAACTGTTTTTAATGGAACTACAGGATACGCTTCTTTAAGAGGTCAAAAGAAAGAGATGACCGCAGAAGAAATTGCGAAAGCAAAAGGGAAAAGTGGTATTTTTAAAGACTTGGTATATGCTGCTGGAGAATTGTTAAGAATTGAGCCTTTAGACGGTAAAAATGCTATTGTTTTAAAATATAAGGATAGCGAAGTTTATTATGACATGACTTCTGGTTTAAAAGTAAAAGAAGTAAAAACAGGAAAAGGACCCGATGGTAAAGAAGTGAAAACGCCAACAATCTATGGTGATTATAAAGAAGTAAACGGAGTTAAATTTCCGCATGCGATTGGAATTAAATCTGGTCCAATGAATTTAGATTTCGTTGTAAAAGAAATTAAAGTAAATGAAGGCGTTTCTGATGCAGATTTTGAATAGTTAAAATAGAAATAAGATGTAATAGCATCAAGAGTCAAAACAGTACGTTTTGACTCTTTTTTTTAAACATTAGTTTTAGCAGAAATAACATACATGGATAAAATTACAGTCTTGCTTCTTACTTAAAAAAAATTATTTTTTTTTATTCACCAAGTATACTCCTAAAAGGATAACAACTCCTCCAAATATTTGAAGTGTACTCAATTTTTCGCCATCTAAAACTCCCCAAAAAATAGCAACTAAAGGAATTATATAGGTTACAGATGAAGAAAAAACAGGATCTGAAACCTGAACTAATTTATTATAAATAGTTTTTGCAATACCAGTTCCTACAATTGATAAAATTGCTAAATACCCTAAAGAGCTAATTAATATCTCATTTTTTAAATCAAACGTTCTAAAAAAATCTGTAAAGGCTAAAACAATAATTGAAGGAATGAGTAATATTAAAAAATTACCAGTTACAATAGAAAGTGCGTTTAAATCGTTTAAATATTTCTTAATCATATTTGCATTGAGTGCATATCCAAAAGATGCTATAATCATTAACAAAGCATACCAATAATTCTGATTCGGATTTAAGTCTGCACCTTTTAATATTAGAATTAGCGTCCCTACCAACCCAATTAGAATTCCGTAAAACTGAGTTTTATTAAAAGCAAAGCCAAACGCTATTGCACCTAAGATTAAAGTATAAAAAGGAGTTAACGAGTTTAAAATAGCAACTACAGCGCTATCTATGTTTGTAATTGCAAATGCAAATAAAAATCCAGGAATAAAAGTACCTGCAATAGCAGTGTAAAATATATATTTATAATGTTTCTTTTCTATTTTTTTTAAAGACGGAGTAGCAACAGAAAGTAAAAAAACTGCAGTAAAAATCATTCTTAAAGCGCCTAATTGAATAGGAGTAACGCCCAACAATGCTTTCTTCATTAATATAAATGAACTACCCCAAACCAAAGAAAGTAAACTAAAATACAGCCACTTTTGTTGTTGATTATTCATGGTTTAGTTAATTTTTTGTCAAAAATCCGATAAAAAATTAGATATAAAGCCCATTATATATAAATTTGTAAAAATTAAAAACAGATGAACACTAAAAATATATTTTTTGCAATAGCAATAGCTTGTTTTATGATAACAGGATGCAAAGAAAATAAAGAAGTTAAAAAAGAAAATATTTCTTTAGCTATTTCTGGAATGACTTGCGAGATTGGTTGTGCAAAAATAATTCAATCTAAACTCTCTAAAAAAGAAGGTGTCCTAGCGGCAAAAGTTATTTTTGCAGATAGTATTGCAACAATAGCGTTTGATGGAAATACGACTTCTAAGAAAGACTTAATTGCCTTTGTAGATGGCATTGCTGGTGGAGCTTTATACAAAGCTTCTGAAACTTCAATACAACCTTAATATTTCTGAAAAAAATAACATCTGTTCCGATACTTGTAAAGAAAATTGTGAAATGGCTTGTTGTAAGGGCAAAATAATACCTAAACTTAACTTACTTTATTACAATATCTTAGACTTAAATCAAAGCAAACTCTTCTTTATATTAAGATTCAAAACCTTTTTAATGTTAAATTAATGTTACCAAAACGTTTTTTTAATGTAATTTAATTACTTATATTTGAGGTATAAATAAATTAGGATTATGAAGAAAGCAATAATTTTAGCATTAATTTTTGTATCAAGCTTTGGGTTTGCACAAGAAAAAGAAACTTCTTTTGAGAGAGAAGGAAATTTAGTAAAAGCTACTTATTATAATGCAGAAGGTCAGATAAGTATTATTGGTTATTTTAAAGATAAAAAAATAACAGGTACTTGGACTAGTTATGATACTAACGGTAATAAAACTAAGATTGCCCATTATAAAGATGGCAAGAAAGTAGGTAAGTGGTTTGTATGGAATAAAAATACATTAAAAGAAATTACTTATAATAGTAACGTAATTGTTAGTGTTAATGATTGGAAATCTGAATCTAGACTAGCTTTAAATAACGATTAATTATTCCGTTAAAAACATATATAAACGAAAAAAGCAGGCTTAACGCCTGCTTTTTCCTTTTTCTTAATCAATAATTAGTTCCTTATAATCCTGCATTCTTCCAAGTCCAAGTAGAAACATCTACTTTAGTTCCTGTTTTGTAATCTGCAGTTGTAGAAGCAGCAACACCGTCTATGATAACACTTGCTAAATCGCCTCCGTCTTTCATATCTATATTTTTTTCATACCCTTCTAACCAAATATTAGTAATGGTTGCACCTGAAGTCTTTTTAAACTGTAAACTTGTACCTCCCACTGCAGAGATAGCTGTTAAATTTACAAACTTAGGATTGTTATTGTCTTTATCTCCTTCAAAAGCAGTAGAGAATCCTGATACAGTATGAGAAATGTAAGTATTTGTTACTGTTCCGTTCCAACCTTCTGTCCAATCTACAGAATCATCAGCATTATTTTCTAAATATAAATTACTAGCTGAAACTGTTCCTCCAAAAAATTCTATTCCATCATCTTTACCGTCAATAACAGATACATTTTCTATAGTAGTTCCAGAACCAACTGCGTATAATGATATTCCGTTGTATTGCGAATCTGAATTAATTTGAGCTCCTGTTCCTTTAATAACTAGGTATTTGATTGAACCAGAATTGTCTGCATCATTTGTACCACCGTAAATAAAACCACCAACTTCTGCTTCTGCATTTGCACCAGCCGTTGTTGTTGCATCTCCACAAATTGTTAATCCGCCCCAATCTCCAGGACTAGAAGCAACAGAAGCCATTACAACAGGGTTGCTTTCTGTTCCTTGAATATCTATTTTACCACCTTTTAAAACTGCAATATACACTGCTGTACCATCTGCTTTCGCCTCAATCTTAGTGCCTGCAGGAATTACTAATTCTCCACCAGCTTTTACAATATAAGAAGAATTTAAGACGTATTTTATAGAAGCATCTAAAATAACTTTACTAGCTACTGTGCCTTGTAAAGGTAAAGTAGTAATAGAAACACTAGAGTTTACCCAATTAAAAGCTGCTGCAGTAACAAGCGCTGTACTTGTGTAAGATAAAGAAGGATCTGCAGCAACACCGTCTATTAGAACGTTTGTTAAATCTCCACCATCCTTCATGTCTATAGAAGTATCATAACCTGTTAATGACAATCCTGTTATGGTAGCACCAGATTGTTTTTTGAATTGTAAAGCTGTACCTCCAACAGAAGAAACTGCAGTAATATTATTAAATTTAGGATTTCCATTATCTTTGTCTCCTTCAAAAACAGTTGAAAAACCAGAAACTGTGTGCGTAATGTATGCGTTTGTTACCGTTCCGTTCCAACCTTCTGTCCAATCGATAGAGTCATCTGCATTGTTTTCTAAAAATAAATTGCTAACAGAAACTGTACCTCCAAAAAACTCGATACCATCATCTTTACCATTAATTATAGCAACATTATTAATTGTTGTTCCAGCACCAACAGCATATAAAGAAACTCCGTTGTACTGAGAGTCTGGATTAATTTGAGCCCCAGTTCCTTCTATAACTAAATAGCTAATAGACCCAGAATTGTCGGCATCATTTGCACCTCCATAAATAAAACCACCAACTTCTGCCTCTGCATTTGCACCTGCTGTTGTTGTAGCATCTCCACAAATAGTTAAACCGCCCCAATCTCCAGGATTTCCTGAAACAGACGCCATAAATACTGGACTATCTTCTGTACCTAGCACATTTATTTTAGCTCCTTTTAAAACAGCAATGTAAACACTTGTTCCACCGTCAAGTGCCTGAATTCTTGTGCCCTCAGGAATTGTTAACGTTGCTCCTGGTTCTATGATAAAAGAACCATTTAAATTGTAAATCTGACTTGAGTTTAACGTAAAATCTTCATCAAGATTACCGTTCATAATTCCAGACTTTAAGCTTTCAATTACTAAAGAATCTGTTCCTCCAATAATAATTCCTGGCTCTTCACTACCACAATTAGTGAATGTTAAAGTAACAAAACAAAGTGTTACGATGTTCAAAATTTTAAAAACTGATTTTTTCATGTTTGTTTAGTATAGTTGTTATTTTATACAAAGTTATTCTCTTATTTTCTCTCTTTGTTTACCTAAATATTATTAGTATGTTAGGTTATAGATAAATAAAGCTCTTTTGTTAAGTAATGGTTATTAACTTAGAATGTATACGTAACACTTACTGTTAACCGACTTCCTTTTTTATAAGACTGCACTGTTTGATTTGTTTCTTCGGCTGTAATTAAACTTCTAACTTTTTGGGTTTGTCTAATTTCTGGATTTGATAAATTTCTTCCTACGAATTTTATGAATAGCTGTTCTGTTAATTTTTTACTTACTACTAAATCTAATGTTACAAACCCTTTCTCTATAATTTCATCATTGTATTCTGTAGCTCTATTTACAAAGCCCTCTGCACCTCCCAAGGAGAAAATTTTATCTGATGAATAGTTCCCCGTTAAAGTAGCAACAAATTCTTTTTCTTTTTTATCACTAAAACTTAAAGAACCATTTGCAATAAAATCTGATGCTCCTTGTAAACTAGATGCTGTAAGGTCTTTATATTGAAAGTTTTCAAACAAATCTTGGTTCAACCACATTTTAGTAATATTACCAGTGATGTTTAAAATACTTTCATCGTCACCATTTTTTAATAAATTTGTCTTTGCTTCTAACTCTACCCCATAAACAGTTGCTTTTTCTCCTGTATTGGCATAAAAAAAGTATCCTGAAGAGCCTCTTGTTAACGCTAAGTTAATTGGGTTGTTAATTTGTTTGTAAAATGCTGTTGCAGAAAAAAGTTGCCCCCTTTCTGGAAACATTTCATATTTTAGATCGAAATTATAAATTTCTGATTTCTCTAAATCTGGATTCCCCTTTGTTACACGACCTGTTGGAGACACATATTCAAAAGGAGACAATTCTTTAAATTCTGGTAAAGTTTGTGTAATACTAGATGCAAAACGCAGGTATTTATTTTCTGATAACTCATACTTTAGGTTTATACTAGGATATAAGCTTTCATATGTTTTATTTAAAGTTCCAAGTCTAGCACCATTGGGTCCATTATAATTTCCAACATCCCAAATAGAATTAATTTCGTCTCTTTCAAAGCGCGCTCCTAAATTACCAGAAAACTTATCTCGAGAAAAATCGAAATTTACAAACCCTGCTAAAATAGATAAGTCTGCTTGATACCTATCTGGCACTCCTATGGTTAAATTTAATCCGTTGTTAAAATTAGTGTCTGTAAAAGTAGTTGACAATTCATCTATTGATGGTGCTGTAAAATCTTTTGCATCTACACCAATAAATAAAGACCTAAAAGTTCTTTCTTTATATCTGTAATTAAATCCGTAGTTTAAAGCATAAGGCTTGTTACCATCTGCGTCTAATGCTCCTAAAATCCATTTATTCTGCACCAAAGCATTGTATTCTGTATCTTGAATTTTTTGAGTAGATTTTCTTTGTTGAAAATCGCCAACATGTGCATATTGAATTGTTGGAGCATGGTCTATATTTAAGATATTAATCTCATTTCTAATTCTATTTGGCTCTTCTGCCAAAACAAAATTATACCCTCCAGCCCAATTTAAAGTATTGTTTTCGTTCCATTTATGTTCCCCTAATAATTGGTTGATAAATAATGTGGTTTGTTTAAAATTTTGATCTCTAACAAAAGCACCATCTTCCTGCGGATCTTGATCAAATACATACCCATAACCCTTTCTACCTTGTTCGTATAAATTATCAGTTCCATTATTAACAAATAAAGTATTATACTTGATTTTATTATTGGCATTTAATTTTAAACCTACATTTATATACCCTGTAGTATTTGTTCTTGAGATGTATTGTTCAACATCATTTTCGTTAGAACTTACACCTCTATCGCTATTGATTTCTCTTGTAATAGCAGGAAAAGAAGTATTTAAAACATTCAATCGATACGAATTAAAAACGCCTTCTCTGTATTCAAAAGTTTTCGCATGAGAACCAGTAAAAAAGACCGCTATATCTTTACCAAAAATTTCAAATTTCTTTGCAGCCGAAAAAGAAATATTAAAGTTTACGGGGGTAGACAATGTTTCGGTATCCCAGCCTTGGCGCGTTACCAAATCTTGTAATGCAAATTGTTTTTGATGAAACCCTAAAGCAACATCTGTATTGGTAATGGTAGTTCTAAAATTATCCGAGAGACCTGCAACATTTGTATTTGTTCCTCCTGAAAATGTAACAGCATATCCTTTTTTAGAATATTCTTTAGAGTTTACATCTACATTACCAGAACCTTGGTCTGCATAACCACTTGTTGTATACGTTTTACTAATTCCTATATTTTTAATGATATTTGTAGAAAATAAGTTTAAATTAATATTTTTATTAGCCACATCATCAGAAGGAATTGGCAATCCATTCATTGTTGTAGATAAATACCGATCTCCCAAACCTCTTATATAAATACTACCCGAACTTTCACTTTTTGTAACACCAGAAATTTTGGTAGTTGCATTTGCAGCATTCGAAACGCCTACTTTCGCTAATGTTTGTGCTCCAATACTTTCAATAATTACCGTTGCTTTCTTTTGCTCTAATAAAAGGGCATTTGCAGACTCCTTACCTACTGATGACTTTATTACAATTTCATCTAAAGCCACCCCTTCTTCTGCAGACATTACTTGGTTTAAGGTTAAGGTTTCTCCAGCTTGTATTGTAAATGTTTTTTCTACTGTTTTGTATCCTAAAAAACTAAAAGAAACAATATGTGTTCCAGCAGGCACCTTAAAAGAATAGTTCCCGTCAAAATCTGTCGTTGTTCCAATATTAGTTCCTATTATAAAGACATTTGCAAAAGGCAAAGATTCGTTATTTGCTTCTTTATCCGTTAACAAACCCATTAAAGTTCCTTTGTCTTGTGCAATTAACAATTGACTAAGCGCGATAAAAGCAATACATACTATTTTCTTCATTGTAGTTATTATTTATTGTTGCAAAAGTCTATCTCTTTTGTAAAGTCTATGTTAGTTTTAAATTATGTTTGTATTACATAAGTATTAACTAAAGGTTAAGTAGTCTAAATTGTTAACTTTTAATTAATTTTCATTCAACATTAAATTAAAGTTTTAGTGGCATATTTGTGTAATCTTTAAAGATAAAAAGTCATTATAATTTATTAGTTTTTGTCGACTATTTTATATGACAAACTGCCTTTAGCTAAGGCAGTTTTTTTATGTTTTAGTAACCTCTAGGTAACATTACCTTAACATTATTATTAGTTCTTTGCAGCGACAAAAACTAATAATAATGAAATTATCTCAACTACGTAATGTAATAATCTTAGGATGTATTTGTGTATTTTTAAATGCCAATGCCCAAGAAACAAACGCACCCAAATTTGGAAAAGGACTCTTTAATTTAATAGGACAAGACAGTACTTGGTCTATGAAGGTTGGCCTTCGTTTTCAATCACTTGCAACTAGTAAATGGGATGCAAATAATGGTGTATCCAATCCAGAATCTTCCATGTTAATTAGACGTTCTCGTTTAAAATTTGATGGTTTTGCATTTTCACCAAAATTAAAATACAAAGTAGAATTAGGTTTGTCTAACCGAGATCAATCTGGTGCATCTATATACACAAGTAATGCTTCTAGACAGATTTTAGATGCTGTTTTAAAATGGAATTTCTCTGGAAACTTTGTCTTATGGTTTGGGCAAACAAAACTACCAGGAAACAGAGAACGCGTTATATCATCTGCAAACCTGCAGCAAGTAGACCGTTCTTTATTAAATAGTAGATTTACAATAGACAGAGATATGGGTATACAACTAAGACACCATTTTAATTTAACCGATACTTTTTTAGTAAAAGAAATATTTTCTATTGCCCAAGGTGAAGGAAGAAATATTACTACAGGTAATTTGGGCGGTCATCAATACACCACCAGAGTAGAGTTATTTCCTTTTGGTGATTTTAAAAGTAAAGGGGATTACAAAGGAAGTGATTTGAAATTTGAACCAAGCCCTAAATTATCTTTAGGTGTTGCATATGATTTTAACAATAATGCGTCTAAAACAAGAAGTAACCAAGGTTCTTACATGCTGAATGATACGGGTTTTTATTCAACAAATATTTCTACATTATTTGTAGACGCAATGTATAAGTACCAAGGATTTTCTTTAATGGCAGAATATGCCAATAGAACTGCAGACGATGCTTTTGCAAAGAATTCCGACGGAAGTTTAACAGGCGATGAGGTGCAAGTAGGAAATGGTTTAAATATACAAACTGGGTATTTAGTATCTAAAACCGTAGAACTTTCTGGACGATACACAAATATATCTTTAGACAAAGAAATTACTGGAAAAGGTAGTGAAAATCAATATACTTTGGGATTATCTAAGTACATTGTAGGGCACAGTTTAAAGGTTCAAACAGATCTAAGCTATACAGACATTGGTTTTAAAACGAATCAATTACTGTTTAGAGTACAAATAGATATTCATTTTTAATATACGTAACATAACATAAAGGTAACATTCATAACTTTTTGTGTTTGTAAATTTGCTTAACTTAATTTAATAAAACAAAATGGGAGATCCATATATTTTGATGTTAGTTGCTTTAGCTGTATTAGCTATTGTAGATTTAGTAGTGGGAGTTAGTAATGATGCTGTAAATTTTTTAAATTCAGCAATTGGCTCAAAAGCAATATCTGTAAGAAATATTATGATTATTGCTAGCTTAGGTGTGTTTATAGGAGCAATAACATCTAGTGGTATGATGGAAGTTGCACGAAAAGGGATTTTTAACCCTAGCATGTTTATGTTCCAAGACATCATGATTATTTTTATGGCAGTAATGATTACAGACATCCTTTTATTAGATGTCTTTAATTCATTAGGTATGCCAACATCTACCACAGTTTCTATTGTATTTGAATTGTTAGGTGCTGCCGTTTGTATTTCTCTAATAAAGATTTCTACAAATGATACACAAACTTTTTCAGATCTTTGGAACTACATAAATCATGAAACAGCAACCAAAATTATTCTCGGAATTCTACTCTCTGTAGTTGTTGCTTTTTCTGTTGGTGCTATTGTACAATTTGTTTCAAGAATTATTTATTCATTTAATTTTGATAAAAGACCAACATACATTAGTGCATTATTTGGTGGTTTTGCAATTACTGCTATTACCTACTTTATTATTATAAAAGGAATGAAAGGAACGCCTTTTTATAAAGATGTTAAGTTTTTAATTGAAGGAAATACAATATTAATAATTGCTGGTAGTTTTGTTGTTTGGGCAATTGTATCTCAAATTCTAATACAAGCATTTAAAATTAATATCTTAAAATTAATTATTGGAATAGGAACCTTTTCTTTAGCAATGGCTTTCTCAGGAAACGATTTGGTAAACTTTGTTGGAGTGCCAATTGCTGCTTGGAATTCTTATGAAGCTTGGAGTATTTCAGGTGTTTCTGCAGATGCGTTCTCTATGGGTGTTTTAGCTAAAAAAGTACCTTCTAATGTCTGGCTATTATTACTAGCTGGTGCAATTATGGTTGTTACTTTATGGACTTCTAGCAAAGCTAAAAATGTAATTAAAACAGGTATCGACTTGTCTAGACAAGGTGAAGGACATGAGAAATTTAAGCCAAATCCGTTATCTAGAGTTACCGTAAGATTGGCTATGACAATAAATGCTGGAATTAGATTTGTAATACCAAAACCAACTTTGGCTTTTATAGATTCAAAATTTACGAAACCAGTTATAGCGTTACCAAAAGACAAAACATATGAATTACCTGCTTTTGATATGGTAAGAGCAGCTGTAAATTTAATTGTTGCAGGTATCTTAATATCTATTGCAACATCAATGAAATTACCATTATCTACAACTTATGTAACTTTTATGGTAGCAATGGGTACTTCTTTAGCAGACAGAGCTTGGGGTAGAGAAAGTGCAGTATATAGGGTAGCAGGTGTTTTAAACGTAATTGGTGGTTGGTTTTTAACTGCTATTACTGCGTTTTTAGCTGCAGCCTTAGTTGCATATCTTATTAGTTATGATATGGTCATGATTCCTATTTTATTAGCACTAGTTACTTTTCTAATTGGAAGAAATACGTTAATTCATAGAAGAAAAAAGAAGGAAGAACAACAACAAGTTTATATTGAGAGAGCAGAATTAATTACCATTAATGGTGTAATTGAAGAAAGTGCAGATCATATTTCTAGCGTTGCAAATAGAGTAAATAAATTATACACCAATGTGGTAGATGATTTAGCGAAACACGATTTAAATAAGTTACGCAAAACAGACAAACATGTTGGTAAGTTAAATGATGAAATTGATTCATTAAAAGATGGTGTTTTCTATTTTATCAAGTCATTAGATGAAACTTCTGTGCAAGCAAGTAGGTTCTATATTATGGTCTTAGGTTATTTACAAGACGTTGCACAATCTATTAGTTATATTTCTAGAGCTAGTTACAAGCACGTAAACAACAATCATAAAAACTTAAAGAAAGTACAATTAAATGACCTGAAGCAAATAGATGAAGAATTATCTGCTTTATTATTAAAGGTGGCAGATGTTTTTGAAAAAAGAACTTTTGATAATTTAGGTGAAATTTTAATTGAAAAGCAAGCGTTGTTTACAAACGTTACAACATCCATAGAAAAGCAAGTTGCTAGAATTCGAACAGATGAAACAAGTCCTAAAAACACAACACTTTACTTTAGCTTACTACTAGAAACTAAAGATTTAATTTCTGGCTTAATGAACCTTCTAAATACCTATGAAGAATTCTATTTAAGTACAAAACAAAATGACTAAGAAATAAGAGTAATTATTTAAAAACCATGATGAATTTCATGGTTTTTTTTTGCTTTAAAATTAAAAAAAGATTGCTTATTTTTTGTGATAAAAGCTGTGAACTTTTACCGCTCTAGCATGCCCAATTTCTGCTTTTAATTCTTCTAATGAGGCTTCTTTTACGCGTTTTGCCGATTTAAACTTGCGCAATAAAGTTGTAATTGTTTGCACACCCACATCAGGAATTTGCTCTAACTCAGATTTTATAGCGCTTTTACTTCGTTTGTTTCTATGAAAGGTAATTCCAAATCTATGCGCTTCGTTTCTTAAATATTGTGTAATCTTTAAAGTTTCAGATTTTTTATCTAAGTATAACGGAATAGGGTCGTCTGGATAATAAATTTCCTCTAATCTTTTAGCAATCCCTATAATGGCTATTTTACCACGCAAACCCAAATCTTCTAAAGCTTTTAACCCAGAAGATAACTGCCCTTTTCCACCGTCTACAATAATTAATTGTGGCAACGTTTGTTCTTCTTCCAATAAGCGCTTGTAGCGCCTAAAAACCACCTCTTCCATAGAACCAAAGTCATCTGGCCCTACAACCGTTTTTATGTTGTAATGTCTGTACTCTTTTTTACTTGGTTTTCCATCTCTAAAAACTACACAAGCTGCAACAGGGTGCGTTCCTTGAATGTTAGAATTATCAAAACACTCGATATGACGGGGTTCTACATGCAAACGCAAATCTTTTTTCATCTGCGCCATAATCCTTTTTACATGCCGCTCTGGATCTACAATTTGTGTCTGTTTAAATTGCTCTTGTCGGTAATATTTTGCATTTCTTTCCGAAAGTTCTACAATGCGTTTTTTATCTCCTAATTTAGGAATCGTTACTTTTACTATTCCACCCAAATTCACATTAAAAGGCACATAAATTTCTGGAGAAATAGAGCTAAAACGCTGTCTTATTTCAACAATAAAATGCGTTAATAATTCTGTATCTGTTTCGGCTAATTTTTTCTTAATTTCTGTAGTATGAGATTGAATAATAGCACCATTAGAAATTTTCAAAAAGTTTGCGTAACCATGCGTTTCATCAGAAATAATAGAAAAAACATCTACATTGTTTATCGCAGGATTTATAATGGTACTCTTCGATTGATAATTGCCTAATAAGCTTAGTTTCTCTTTAATTTTTTGCGCTTCTTCAAACTCCATTTTTTCTGCAAATACCAGCATCATTTCTTGAAACTTCTCTAAACCTTCTTTAAAGTTTCCTTTAATAATATTTCTAATGGCTTTTATAGAGTTGTTATAATGACTTTCTGTTTCTAAATTTTCACAAGCTCCTTTGCAATTTTTTAAATGGTATTCTAAACAGACCTTATATTTGCCTTCATTTATATTTTGATGGCTTAAGTCATACGTGCAAGTTCTTAAAGGATACAGCTCTTTTATTAAATCTAATAAAATTCGAACGGTTTTTATAGAAGTATAAGGTCCAAAGTATTCCGAGCCGTCTTTTATAACCCTACGCGTCATAAAAATTCTAGGAAAACGTTCTTTTTTTATGCAAATCCAAGGGTATGTTTTATCGTCTTTTAATAAAATATTATACCGTGGCTTGTGTTTTTTTATGAGATTGTTTTCTAGTAATAAAGCATCCGTTTCAGTTGCTACAACAATATGTTTTATACTTACAATTTTAGTTACTAAAACCTTGGTCTTGCCGTTGTCATGTGTTTTTGAAAAATAAGAAGAAACTCTTTTCTTTAAGTTTTTAGCTTTCCCAATATAAATAATTACCTCATTTTTATCAAAATATTGATACACACCGGGCTCATTTGGTAAGGTTTTTACTTGAAGTTCTAAAGATGCAGACATACTACAAAATTACGCAAATTTATAATTGATACACTGAATTCATAGATAGTCTTTGAAATCTAGTAGAAAGTAGACACCCTTTAGACAAGCTTTCTAAAAAAACCTTCTTTTTAATAACTCATGAAATTCGCGTCTCCACTTTTTCTTTGTAAAACAACTAGTACTCTTATTTCGGAAAAGCTTGTTTGCTAAAAACAAATAACAACGCAACACCAACAGAAATAAAAGCATCTGCAGGATTAAATATATACTGAAAGAAAGTAAACATTTCTCCACCCATGAAAGGAATCCATTCTGGTAAAGTTCCTTGCCAAAGCGGAAAATAAAACATGTCTACTACTTTCCCATAGAATAATTCTCCTGTAGTATTTTCTGGAAACATTTTCGCTAGGCTGCGCGTAGGGTGATCAAAAATAACTCCGTAAAAAATAGAATCTATAATATTACCTACTGCCCCAGAAAAAATTAAAGCAATAGCCACAATTACAGCATTGTGTGTTTTGGCTTTTATAGCACCCATTAACCAATAAATAATTGCAGACACAGCCACCACTCTAAATAAAGTTAAAAAAAGTTTTCCTGCTTTACCGCCAAATTCAAAACCCATTGCCATACCGTTGTTCTCGGTAAAATGGATTCTAAACCAGTCAAAAAATACTACTTCTTCGCCCAAAACAAAGTGCGTTTTTACATAGATTTTTATAATCTGATCTAATAAAATTGCAATAATTATAGTAAAGATTGCCAGCTTCTTTTTTGACATTTTTTTTTAATTTATGATAACAAAAATAACACTATTATTAGATTTATCGGTGTGTTAAGAAAATATTACCTTTTAAAGTAGTAATTGCTATTTCTTTGCTCGTATACGTTCTGTTTTCTTCATATTTTTTTTTATAAAAAACAGCATCAATTTTAATTTTACCAATCTTAGAAGCTATTGTTAAATTTGATTTTTTAAGCACTCCAAACAGGTTTCCTTCATACATTTTTAAGGCCAGGTTTTGCTGGATGGTGTCTAACTTAACAATGCCTTTTTCTATCAAAACATTTAAGTTTCCATTGTAGCTTTTAGAAGCAATATTTATATGTTCTCCAAAAATAGAAACCTCCTTATTTTTTGGAATTTTAATCGTTACCGATGCTCTTTTTAATCTTTTTGTAATGTACTTTCTAAAGACAGCGTCTTCACTTTTAAAAACGGGAATCTTAAATTTTATTTCAGTTTTGATACTTTTTTCTTCAATTACAATGTGCTGCTTATTTGGGTCTTCTGCATATAACAAAATTTCTATAAATTTAGAAGTTGAATTTTCTAAAACCAAATCATCCAAACCCTTAGTAAAAATAACTATTTCTTTAGTGTTGGTTGTAAGCTTTTTTATGATTTTTTTTTGAGAGAAGGTACTACTTGAAATTAGAATAAAGAAACACAATGTTTTTAGTAAAGTATTCTTACCAATATCCATTAACTATATTTTATTTTAGTTGAGAAATTACTAAACTAACTACTCTTTGTAATACTTAAAAGGCTTCCAAAATGGAAGCCTTTTAAATGTTATTGTTTGCGTTTTGCTTCAATACTTAAAGTAGCATGAGGCACTAGTTTTAAACGTTCTTTTTGAATTAATTTACGTGTAACTCTACAAACACCGTAGGTCTTATTATCTATTCGCATTAATGCATTTTTAAGATCTCTAATAAACTTCTCTTGTCTTATGGCAAGTTGCACATTAGCTTCTTTACTCATTACTTCAGAACCTTCGTCAAAAGATTTAAATGATGGTGATGTATCATCTGTACCGTTTCCTGCGTTATTTTTATAAGCACTCTCTAATGAAGCTAAATCTGCCTCTGCTCTGGCTATTTTTTGATCAATAATTACTCTGAACTCCTGTAGATCTTCGTCTGAATATCTTAATTTAACGTCCAACATACTATTACATTTTTTCGATTAATATTCTACTTTTAATGGTATCAAATTCAATTTCTGTACCATTGCTTAAGGTATCTACAAAAACCAATTCCTTAGTTAATGTTTCACTCATAATATATTCTTTATTATCAGAAATAGACTTTTGTAAGTTTTCAAAATTTAAAATTGTTAACTTAATTTTATCTGTTACTTCTAAACCTGTATCTTTTCTTGCGTTTTGAATTCTGTTTACCAATTCTCTGGCAACTCCTTCTTTACGCAACTCTTCAGAAATAGTAACGTCTAAAGCCACTGTTAACGCTCCTTCATTTGCAACCAACCAACCTTCTATATCCTTAGATGATATTTCTACATCCGAGACATCCAAAATAATATTTTTCTCGTTAACCTCGATAGAAATGTGTTTATCTTTCTCTATTTTGTTAATATCTTCTTGATTGAACTTTTGAATTTCAGCAGCTACAAGACGCATATCTTTTCCAAATTTAGGACCTAATGTTTTAAAATTAGGTTTAATTTGTTTAATTAAGATCTCTGATGCATCGTCTAAAATCTGAATTTCTTTTATATTTACTTCATTCTTAATTAGGTCTGCAACAGCTAAAATAGTCTCTTTTTGCGCTACACCGTCAACAGGAATCATTATTTTCTGAAGTGGTTGTCTTACTTTTATCTTCTCTTTTGCTCTTAAAGAAAGTACTAAAGAAGAGATGGTTTGTGCACTTTCCATTTTGTGTTCTAAGCTTTTATCAACAAAGCTTTCATTATACACAGGAAAATCAGATAAATGAATACTTTCTGAGGTTTCTTTCTTAGTTACAGCGTTTAAATCCTGGTACAATCGATCCATAAAAAACGGTGCAATTGGTGCGCCTAATTTTGCGATGGTATTCATACAGGTATACAAGGTTTGATACGCAGAAATTTTATCTGTCTGGTAATCTCCTTTCCAGAAACGTCTTCTACTTAAACGCACATACCAGTTACTTACATAATCTTGTGTAAAGTCTGATATTGCTCTTGCGGCTCTTGTAGGTTCGTATGCTTCGTAAAATTTATCTACTTTATTGATTAAAGTGTGTAATTCTGATAAAATCCAACGGTCTAATTCTGGTCTTTTTTCTAAAGGAATATCTGCTTCTTCATATGAAAAACCATCAATATTTGTGTATAAAGTAAAAAATGAATACGTGTTGTATAACGTTCCAAAAAACTTACGTTTCACCTCTTCAATTCCTTCTAAATCGAATTTTAAATTGTCCCATGGGTTTGCATTTGAAATCATATACCATCGGGTTGCATCTGCACCGTATGTAGCTAATGTTGTAAAAGGATCTGTTGCATTTCCAAGACGTTTAGACATTTTATGTCCATTTTTATCTAAAACCAAACCGTTAGAAACTACATTTTTATACGCTACAGAATCAAAAACCATCGTTGAAATTGCATGTAAGGTATAGAACCAACCTCTTGTTTGGTCTACTCCTTCTGCAATAAAATCTGCTGGAAAAGATTCGTTTTCATCAATTTTCTGTTTATTTTCAAACGGATAATGCCACTGCGCATAAGGCATAGAACCAGAATCGAACCAAACATCAATTAGATCGCTTTCACGTTTCATTGGCTGTCCCGAAGCAGAAACTAATACTATTTCATCTACAATATTCTTATGTAAATCTATTTTTGCATAGTTTTCTTCAGAATTATTTCCAATTTCAAAATCTTCAAAAATATCTTTTGCTAAAACGCCAGCTGCAACGGCCTTTGCCATCTCATTTTTTAATTCTTCAACAGAACCTATACAAATTTCTTCTTTACCATCTTCTGTTCTCCAGATTGGTAAGGGAATTCCCCAATAACGAGACCGCGATAAGTTCCAATCATTTGCATTTGCCAACCAGTTTCCAAAACGCCCAGTTCCTGTAGACTCTGGTTTCCAGTTAATGGTTTTGTTTAAACTGTGCATTCTATCTTTTATATCGGTTACTTTTATAAACCAAGAATCTAACGGATAGTATAAAATTGGTTTATCGGTACGCCAACAATTCGGATAACTGTGCTTGTATTTTTCTACCTTAAAGGCTTTATTTTCTATTTTTAATTTAATAGCTAGCTCAACATCAATCGATTTTTCTGGTGCTTCGCCATCTGCATAATATTCGTTCTTTACATATTTACCAGCAAATTCACCCATTTCTGGTCTAAACTTTCCTTGTAAATTTACTAACGGAACTAAATTATCATTCTCATCTTTTACCAACATTGGCGGAATTTCTGGCACCGCTTGTTTTGCAACGATTGCATCATCTGCTCCAAAAGTTGGCGCTGTATGTACAATTCCGGTTCCGTCTTCTGTGGTGACAAAATCACCCAAAATTACTCTAAAAGCATCTTGTTTATTTTCAAATTCACAACCGTAATCTAAGATTTGTTCGTATTTAATGTCGACTAAGTCTTTCCCTACAAATTCTTTAACAACGTAAAAAGGAATCTTTTTATCACCAGAATTGTATGCGCTTAATGCTTCCAAAGTTTCCACTTCAAAATTATTTTTCCCTGCAAATTGCTTTCCAACTAATTTTTTAGCTAGAATTACTTTTGTAGGTTCAAAGGTATATTGATTAAAGGTAGACACTAAAACATATTCTATTTTAGGGCCAACTGTTAATGCAGTATTACTTGGCAACGTCCAAGGAGTGGTGGTCCAAGCGATGAAATAAACCGTTCCTTCGTTTTGTAAAAAGCCTGGCAACGTATTTTGTACGGCCTTAAACTGTGCAACAACCGTAGTATCTGTTACGTCTTGGTAAGTTCCTGGCTGATTTAATTCGTGAGAACTTAAACCTGTACCGGCTTTTGGCGAATATGGCTGAATGGTATAGCCTTTGTAAATTAATTTTTTATTATAAATCTCTTTTAGCAACCACCAAACAGATTCCATATATTTTGGCTCATAGGTAATATATGGATCTTCCATATCTACCCAATAGCCCATTTTCTCTGTTAAATCATTCCAAATGCCTGTATAACGCATTACTGCTGTTCTACAAGCAGCATTATAATCTTCTACAGAAATTTTCTTCCCAATGTCTTCTTTGGTAATACCTAGCTCTTTTTCTACGCCTAATTCTATAGGTAAACCATGCGTATCCCAACCAGCTTTTCGCTTTACTTGGTATCCTTTCATGGTTTTATAACGTGGAAAAATATCTTTAATAGCGCGCGCTAAAACGTGGTGAACTCCTGGTAATCCGTTTGCAGAAGGAGGTCCTTCAAAGAAAACATAAGGCTCAGCGCCTTCTCGAGTAGTTACACTTTTTTCAAATATGTTATGCTCTTGCCAGTAATCTAGCATTTCTTCTGCTACTTTTGGTAAGTCAAGTCCTTTATATTCAGGGAATTTCGCGCTCATTATGTATTGTTTCTTATAAGAATGCGAAATTAATCAATTTTTTGAGTTTGATGGAGAAATTAGATAGCAAAGTTGCAGCGTCGTAAAGATATTGAAATTGTGCCTTTTACAAACGAACGCATTTAATCGGTGTTTCTTACCTTCTTCTTTAGTTCGAATCTAAAGCAATTAAAATAACAAAGAATAAGTTAGAAGCGCTACTTCTTGGCATAAAAGGAATAGGAAAACAAACTTTTTGAAATCAATTTACATTCCTTTTTCTTTTTTTATTCTATCATATGCTTCTTGAATACTTTGAAATTTTTCATTAGCACCTTTTAAATGTTCTTTACCTAAACCTACTAATTTATCTGGGTGGTATTTCTTAACCATTTTTCGATACGCCTTCTTTACTTCAGTGGTAGAAGCCTCTTTTGTAATCTCTAAAATTTTATATGCATTGTCAGATGCATCATAAAACATGGCTTTTATAGAGGTGTAATCTCTGTCATTTATATACAGATACCCTGCAATTTTTCTTATTTCTTCCACTTCACTCTCGGTAACAAAACCATCTGCTTTTGCAATACCAAATAAGAAATGAAGCAATTGTAAACGAGAAGCATGTGGCATATGACTTCTTATTTGCATACAAACTTGCCTTGCAGAAATCTCTTTTTTAACAATCCCTTTAAAAAGCTTAAAAGCACTGTTTGCTCTTTCTTTACCATACATTCCTGTAAATTGTGCTCTCACAAAATCCAATTCTTTCGGGTCTATTCTGCCATCTGCCTTAATAACAATAGAGGCTAACACCAATAAACTCATTTCAAAATCTCCAGATTGTGTATCTGCACCTCCTCTGCTGTTTCCAGCTCTTTGCTGGTACGCTCTTTGTTCTTCTGTTAAATCTGCTTCAGAAAAACCACCTACAAAACTACCAATAGCAAACCCCAACGCAGCACCAATTGGGCCACCAAAAGTAAAACCTAAACCTGCTCCTAACCATTTTGTAAAATTTCCCATAATTATGTTTTATATTTTTCAAAGATATGAAAAGCAGTATTTTTAAGACTATTTTAAAAGCATCAATTTTATTGATATTTGCATTACAACAACAATGCCTTTAAATTTGAATTTTGCTGAACTTATGTATATCTTTGCCTTTTAAAATTATAACAATTATGTATCCAGAAGAATTAGTAAAACCAATGCGCGAAGAATTAACCAACGCAGGTTTTGAAGCATTATATACAAGTAAAGACGTTGAGAACGCAATGTCTAAAGAAGGAACAACATTAGTAATGGTAAACTCAGTTTGCGGTTGCGCAGCTGGTACTGCAAGACCAGGAGCAATTGCTTCTTTAGGTGCAGAAAAAACACCTACTAACTTAACTACTGTTTTTGCAGGTGTAGAAAAAGAATCTACACAAAAAGCAAGAGAGTTTATGATTCCTTTTCCAGCATCTTCACCAGCAATTGCATTGTTTAAAGATGGTAACTTGGTACACATGTTAGAACGCCACCATATAGAAGGTAGATCTGCACAAATGATTGCTCAGAATTTAGCGCAAGCTTATGATGAGTTTTGCTAGTATCATTTTAAATAAAGACTTTTAAAAAAATCCACTCTAATTAGAGTGGATTTTTTTATTTTTACAAAACCACCTGAACATTAGTATCCTAATAGTTCGCAATATGTGGTTTGCAATCATAAAATAATGGACAAAGAGAAAATTATTACGGCTACCATTGCCTTTGTGAAAAAGGAATTAAAAAATGCCGAAGGAGGGCATGATTGGTTTCACATAGAACGCGTATTTAAAAACGCACTTTTAATATCTAAAGATGAAAAAGTTGATACCTTTGTAGTTTCTCTAGCTGCACTTTTACATGATATAGCAGATCCTAAATTTTATAATGGTGATGAAACTATTGGACCGAGAATAGCTTCTGAATTTCTTACAAACCAAAATGTAAGCAAAGAAATCATTCAGCATGTTGTAAACATAATACAGCATATTTCTTATAAAAATTCTTTTGATAAAGAAATGAAAACATTTACTTCTAAAGAACTAGAAGTTGTGCAAGACGCAGACCGGTTAGATGCTATTGGTGCTATTGGCATTTCCCGTTGTTTTAACTATGGGGGCTTTAAAAACAGGGCGTTGTACGATCCTGAAATTATTCCAGATTTAAACATGACAAAAGAGCAATATAAGAATTCTGATGCGCCAACGCTTAATCATTTTTATGAAAAACTACTCTTATTAAAAGACCAAATGAACACCGCTTCTGGAAAAAAAATTGCTGCAGAAAGGCACCAGTATATGGAGGAATTTCTAAAACAGTTTTATGATGAATGGGATGGTTTAAAGTAGTTTAATTTTCCTTTGCTGCCTCTAAAGCAGTAATTTTATATTCTAACACCGCAAGTTCTTCTGCCTTTTCTATGATTTCTTCTACCGTTAAATTCGAATTAGAATTTATAAAATTTAAAGTTTCTAAACTTTTAAAAGTATAATAACTTAGTGTTTCTTCAATTTTATCTTTGCTGGTTTTCATTTTCATAAAAATTTTTATTTACTGTACAAGTTTTAATATTTGACTTCTATATTTTGAGGCAGATTTACCTGTAAACTCTTTAAATAATTTATTAAAATGAGAAAAATTATTAAAACCACACTCAAAACAAATATCTGTAATACTCATATTACTTTCGGATAGCAATTTTGTAGCATGCACAACTCTGTACTCATTTACTAATTTAGTAAATGTCTTTGAAGTTGTTTTTTTAAAAAACCGGCAAAAGGCAGGCACCGTCATACTAACCAACCCTGCAATTTCATCTAAACTTATATGCTGGTTAAAATTCTCATTTATATGTTTAAATATGATATCTATTTTACTACTATCTTGTGGCTGCGTTTCAAAAGCAAAACCATCTGCATTTAAAATTGTATAATCATCTGTTTGCGCTAATTCTCTTAAAATATCTAAGAAAGAAATAATTCTATGAGGGCCTTCTAAATCTACTAACTCTTCAATTTTAGCGCCAATTCTCTTCTTTATTTCAATATTAAATCGAATTCCTTTTTTTGCACGCTCAAAAAGCTGAGCAATAGCAACCATCTCTGGAATTTTAAAAAAATCTTCTCCTAAAAACTCTGGTTTAAACTGTATTAATGTTTCAGAACCATTGGTTGTTAAACGATCCATAAAACCTAAATGTGGCAAATTAGACCCAATTAATACCAATTGGCTATTGTTAAAATAACTTATATGATTTCCAATATGTCTTTTTCCTTTTCCTTTATTTACATATACAATTTCTATTTCTGGATGAAAATGCCAAAAAGCTTTATTAGTCTTCAAAAATTGCACGTGCTTTTTTACTAATAACGAACTACCAAAACTTGGTGTAATTTTTTCTAATGTTGGTTTTATATTCAATGGGTACTCATTTAATACAAAATTACAATACTTAAAAGTAATATGTTATATAAAATTAACTTAATTGTATACCATATTAACTTAATGCTTATATAATATTGAGTATAGTGACAATATAGAACACAAAATCGTCAATTTAGATGTTTTCTAAGTTCTAAATCTGCCCTAATTTTGTAGTGTTCATTATACTTAAATAAAAAAATATGAAAACAACACTTAAAAAGCACTTGGTAGCAGTTACACTATTATTATCATTAGTAAGTTACGCAACAGATAAAAACATTTCTACAACTATAGACGGGAAAAAAGTTAAAGTTGAATTTACAGCTGTAAGAAAAGGACAAATTTTATCTATAAAAAACGAAAATAATACTGTAATGTATACCAACATTATTGAAATGGCTGGAAATTATGCCAGAACATTTGATTTAACTGGTTTAGAAAACGGTATGTATACAGCAGAATTAGAAAAGGATTTTGAAACAATTATAAAGCCATTTTTAGTAGAAAACGGACTCGTTACTTTTACACCTGAAGAAAATAAAACAATTTTTAAGCCCGTTATTAGAATTCAAGATAATTTACTACTTATTTCTAAAATATCTTTAGAAAACCAGCCTGTAAAAATAACTTTATACTATCAAGGTGATATCATTTATACTGAAAATGCTAAAGGTGCTAAAATTTTAAATAGAGCCCTTAGATTGTTAAAAAACAAAAAAGGAAATTATACAGTAGCTATAAAGGCTAACAACAAAAATTACAGTAAAAGTTTTAAAATATAAATAATTTAGTTAATTGTTCATTAAGCTAATGCTAAAGTTTAGTGGTAAAGCGAGTCTTAATTGGCTCGCTTTTTTTATTTTAATTCCCAGAGAAATCAGGTTTTCTTTTTTCAAGAAAAGCGGTAGTTCCTTCTCTAAAATCTTCCGTTCCGAAACATTCTCCGAAAGCATTAATTTCTGCATCAAAACCGTTTACACCATCCTCGAAATTTGCATTTATAGCAACAATTGCAGCAGAAATTGCTACCGAAGAGTTTCTTAATATTTTACTTGCAATTTTTTCTACCAATGGTATTAACTCTTCTTGTGTTGTTACATGGTTTACCAATCCGAAGGCTTTGGCATCTTCTGCAGAAATCATTCCGGCAGTCATAATCATTTCCATTGCTTTTCCTTTACCCACCAACTGCGGCAAACGCTGTGTACCACCGTAGCCCGGAATTACCCCAAGCGAAACTTCTGGCAAACCCATTTTTGCATTGTCTGATGCAATTCTAAAATGACAAGCCATTGCCAATTCTAAACCGCCACCTAATGCAAAACCATTGATTGCAGCAATTACAGGTGTAGCTAAATTTTCAATAAAATTAAATAATATTTCTTGGCCTTCTCTCGCTAAAGTAGCACCTTCATCACTAGTAAAATGTGCAAATTCAGAGATGTCTGCTCCTGCAACAAATGCCTTTTCTCCACTACCTGTAAGTATAATTACTTTTATATTTAAGTCGCTTTCTAAAGCATCAAATGCTTTGTGTAGCTCATATATAGTTGCCTTGTTTAAGGCATTTAATTTTTTTGGTCTGTTGATTGTTATTTGTGCTAAAGCAGCTGTCTTTTGAACTAAAATATTTTCGAAAATCATTTTGTTATCTATTTAAAATGGGTGTTAAAACTATAAATTCTACTTTAAATTAATTTTATTTTTTTGGTAAAATTACAGTAAAAACCGTTCCAGTACCTTTATTTGAAGTGAATGAAATAGCACCATCGTACGCTTCTATAATGTTTTTTATCATTGGCAAACCTAAGCCCATTCCGCTTGTTTTTGTGGTGAACTTCGGTTCGAAAATTAAATCTTTTACCGCATCAGAAATTCCTTTTCCATTGTCTGAAACTACAATTTTTATTTTAGTCCCTTTAGATATTACTTCAACATTTATGAAAGGGTTTTCTTCGTTTTCTGTTGCCTGAAGTGCATTTTTAACCAAATTAGTTACAATTCTAATTAGCTGTGTTTTATCTAAAAAAGCGTATAATTCCTTTTCTTTTGTTAGGTATTTTAGAGATTTCTCGTTGAAAATATCGAGTGCTAATTTTACAATACTTATAATTTCTATTTTTTCTTTTTTCTGCGTTGGCATTTTTGCAAAATCTGAAAAAGCAGAGGCTATTGAACTCATAACATCTATTTGTTGAATTAAAGTCTGACTATATTCTTTTAGTTTTTCTTTAATATTTTCGTCTTCTGGATTAAATTTTCGTTCAAAACTTTGCACAGACAAACGCATTGGTGTTAGCGGATTCTTAATTTCATGGGCTACTTGTTTTGCCATTTCTCTCCAAGCCTGTTCTCTTTCACTTTTAGCTAATCTTACTGCACTTTCTTCTAACTGATCTATCATATTATTATAAGCATCTACTAAAATCTCAATTTCTGAGCTTGCGTTATTTAATATAATTTTCTCATTTCTTTCGTTCAAACGCGTTTGCTGCATTTTATCTGAAATGGTCTTTATTGATCGTGTAATATAACTAGACAAAAAATAAGCAAAAGAAATTGCTAACAAAAACATGAGCAAGTACACCAAACTTAATCTGTAAATAAACTCTTTAAGCTCAGCTTCTATTTCAGAGTTGTCTTGCGTAAACTGCAATTCTAAAATACCTATTCGTTTAAATTTTGGGCCATTTATATAAGAATAGGAGGTTTGATAACTTGTACCATCAATTTCTTTATTTTTTAAAATTCTATGATTGGAGTTTTTTGCCAATTCAGAGACTATATACGCTGTTAAAGGGGTAGTGTCTATTTTTTCAAACGCATTACCAAAGGAGGTTTTTAGTAAGTTTCCTTTTAAGCTATAAATTGTAATATTTAGTTTGTTTATAGAGGATATCTCATAAATTCTATCCTGAAAAATCTTCGATAAATTATCTGAATTTACGGCGTGTGTGGTTTTATTTGTAAGTTCTAATTCAATTGTTTTTTTTGCAATAACTTCTTTACGCTCAAAACGCTGAATATTATAGTCTTTTGTCTGCTCATCATACTGGTATACCGTTACTACCAAAATTAAAATAGATGTTAACAACACCAATAAAATCATGGATAAAAAAATACGAATTCTTAAAGAGATGCTGGTTAAACGAATCAAATTTTATGATTTTTTATTGGGCTTTAAAAACGATTCCTAAAGACATTAATAGTATAATTTAGGTTAAAGATAATCAAATAAAAAATCATTACAACCCAAAAATTGCGCAGTAATGGCTTTTGTAGTTTTTATCCCTTCACTTCTTATTTATGCTTTAATTTCATAATTATTAGAAATAAAGAGAGCATGGCAGTAATTGCATTCGCTAAAATCATTGGCAAACTGTTTAGGTGAATTCCATAAATTAACCATAAAACAATTCCAATAAAAAAAGCAACATACATGGTAAGAGACAACCCTGAGGTATCTTTTGTTTTGTACGTTTTAAAAACCTGCGGCAAAAATGATGCTGTTGTAATACACGCTGCTAATAACCCAATAATTTCGAAAAAATCAATCATTTTTTTTATTTTTTTTGATGTATTCTATTCTTACTAAATCACGTTTCAGTAATAATCTTTCGATTTTTTTTAATACGATTTCTCAATCGCCTAAAAAGGCACTTTTCGAAATGACAAATAAATTACATAAACCGACTAGCAGATTGCTTCGTGCCTCGCAATGACATTTTACAAACAAACTAATACATATAAAGGCTGCGCCTTTAACCAACGATATTTATAATTTTACCAGGAACAACAATTACTTTTTTAGGAGTTCTACCCTCTAATTGTGCAATTGTTTTTTCATGTACTAAAACTGCTTTTTCTATTTCTTCTTTTGATAAATCCAATGAAAGTTCTAACGTAAAACGCATTTTACCATTAAATGAAATCGGATAATTTTTAGCACTTTCTACCAAATGTTTTGCATCAAAAACCGGAAAATCTGCCGTAGAAATAGATTTTTTATTTCCTAGTTTGCTCCATAGTTCTTCTGAAATATGCGGTGCATACGGAGATAATAAAACTAATAAAGGTTCTAATATAGCCCGCTTATTACATTTTAATGTTGTTAAATCATTTACCGCAATCATAAAGGTAGAAACAGAAGTGTTAAAAGAAAAACGCTCTATATCTTCTTGAACCTTCTTAATTGTTTTGTGTAAAACCTTTAACTCCTCTTTTGTTGCTTTCTCTTTTGAAACTTCAAAAATTTCTTCGTTAAAATACAGTTTCCATAATTTCTTTAAAAAGGATGAAACTCCAGAAATACCTGAAGTTTTCCAAGGTTTTGCTTGTTCTAAAGGCCCTAAAAACATTTCGAACAAACGCAATGCATCTGCACCGTATTGGGCAACAATAGCATCCGGATTTACAACATTGTATTTCGACTTAGACATTTTTTCTACTTCACGCTTTACTTTGTAAACTCCATCTTCTAAAATAAATTCGGAGTTTTTATAAGCTGCATTTAAGGCATGATTTTTAAAAGCATCAACATCCAACTCATCAGAGGTATTTACCAAAGAAACATCTGCATGAATTTCGGTCTTTACAATCATTACGATGTCTGCATTCAAAGGACTCAAAAACCCTTTATCCATTAGATAGTTTTTAACAACCGTTTCAAATTCGTCATCAGAACTAAATAAATTCTTAGAAACAAGTACTGTTGGTATTTTATTTAAAACATCATCATTCGATTTTTCATCAGCACAACCACAGCCTTCTTTTACAAAAGCAGTTGCTTTGTATACAAAAGCAGAAGTCCCTAAAATCATCCCTTGGTTTATCAGTTTTTTTGCAAACTCATCTACAGGCACTATCCCTTTATCAAACAAGAATTTTTGCCAAAAACGCGCATACAATAAATGCCCTGTTGCATGTTCAGAACCTCCAATATATAAATCTACTTCTTTCCAATAATCTAAGGCTTCTTTGCTTGCAAATTCTGCTGTATTGGCAGCATCCATATATCTATTAAAATACCAAGAACTTCCTGCCCAACCAGGCATTGTATTTAACTCTAAAGGATACACCGTTTTATTTTTTAACTTCTCATTAGAAACTACTTTCTTTGCACGAGAATCCCAAGCCCATGCTGTTGCATTTCCTAAAGGTGGTTTTCCATCTTCTGTTGGTAGGTATTTTTCTACTTCTGGCAATACAATTGGCAGGTGTTTTGCGTCAATCATTTGAGGCATTCCGTCTTTATAATACACTGGAAATGGTTCTCCCCAATAACGTTGTCTGCTAAAAACAGCATCTCGCAAACGGTAATTTATTTTGCCGTAACCAAAGCCCCGTTTCTCCATTTCAAAAATGGATAATTTTAATGCTTTCTTATATTTTAGTCCTGATAAAAAATCGGAATTTGCAATTTTTGTTGCGTCTTTACCGGTGTGTGCTTCTTCAGAAATATCGACTCCCTCAAAAATATTAGGAATAGGAATTTCGAACTTTTTAGCAAAATCGTAATCTCTTTGATCTCCACAAGGTACTGCCATTACGGCTCCTGTTCCGTAGTTTGCTAGTACGTAATCTCCAATCCAGATTTGAACCTTCTCCCCAGAAAAAGGATGTATTGCATACGCTCCTGTAAATACACCAGAAATAGTTTTTACATCTGCCATTCGATCGCGTTCAGAGCGTTTTGCCGTGGCTGTAATATACTTTTCAACAGCTGCTTTTTGAGCATCCGTAGTAATTTTGGAAACCAACTCGTGCTCTGGAGCAAGCGTCATAAAAGAGACACCAAAAATAGTGTCTGGTCTTGTGGTAAAAACCGCTATTTTATATTGATTTTTTGCCGTTAAAGCTACTTCTTTTTTAGCTCCTTTTTCAATTGCTTTTGGAAATTGAATTGCTGCATTAATTTTAGAAACTACAGAAAGTACGTTTTCAATAACTTCTTCATTTGTAAAACGAACCACATTAAATCCCTCTTTTGCAAAGAATTCAGTTCTTGCTGCTTCCTCTTCTTTTCCAGAAAACTCTACAATTATATTTTTTGCCAAGCATACATAATCTACCAAAAATGCACCAATCGTATATTTTTTTCTGAATTTTGCTGCACCTTTTTTATTTTTTAATTCATCCCAAAGAATGGTTTCTGCTTTCGATAAGTTTTGTCTTAGTTCTTTTAAAGCTTCTAGTTCTTTATAAGATAATTTTACTTCAGAACTTACTTTCTCAGTACCATTTGCAACATCAAAAGAAACCATGGCTCCTTGAGAACGCCCAATCCAATTTGTTTGAGAATCTTTTAAAGGCTGTGGCCAATCTATGGTTTCTAAACCGTCTAATAAACGCTGTGCATATGCAGAAATTCGCATAGACCATTGGGTCATCTTTTTACGAACTACAGGATGACTTCCTCTTTCTGATACGCCGTTTACAATTTCATCATTTGCTAAAACGGTTCCTAAACCCGGACACCAATTTACTTCTGTATCCGATAAAAAAGTTAAACGGTATTGTAATAAAATTGCTTCTTTTTCGGTTGTTGAAAATGCGTTCCATTCTTCCGCAGAAAAAAAGGCAATATCTTCATCTGATACAGCATTTACTTTCGCGTTTCCAGATTTTTTGAAAATTGAAATTAAAGTAGAAATATCTTCTGCTTTGTCTGTGTCTTTATGGTACCAAGAATTAAACAACTGAATAAAAATCCACTGTGTCCATTTATAATATTCAGGGTTAGAAGTTCTTACTTCTGTACTCCAATCAAAAGAAAAACCAATTTTATCTAATTGTTTTCTATAGGTTGCAATGTTTGCTTCTGTGGTTTTTGCTGGGTGTTGGCCAGTTTGAATTGCGTATTGTTCTGCTGGTAAACCAAAAGAATCATACCCTTGCGGATGCAACACATTAAAGCCTTTATGACGCTTATAACGTGCATAAATATCACTTGCAATATACCCTAAAGGATGCCCAACATGCAAACCTGCACCACTTGGATACGGGAACATATCTAACACATAATATTTTGGCTTTTCAGAAGTGCTTGAGGCTTTAAAAGTTTGATTTTCTGCCCAAAATTTTTGCCAATTTTCTTCTATTTCTTGATGATTGTATTGCATTTCTATTTCCTTAATTAAGCGACAAATTTACGTTTAATCTTTCTAAGTGAAAAGCTACTTTACTTTAAATTAAAAGAGGCTTCCAATTTGTATTGGAAGCCTCTTTTAAAATTGTAATAATTGCGATTATAACCACTCTAAATAACTAGCGGTTTTTTAAAATGTCTCTAAAAATTAATCTTCTGGCGCTGCTACTGTTATCGAAACAGAAACTACTGTGTTTTCCCAGCCCATTTTTAAGGTCATGTCTTCATCAAATAACATAGAAAAAGCTTCTATACTTTTTTCTGATGTAGAAATTTTTCCTGAAACACGCACTACATCTTCCTCTTGTTTGTAAAAATAAGAACCCCAAACATTTCTTGCTGTACTCAAAATTACCGTCCAATCTGCTTCTGAAGCGGGTATAGTAAATAAAGAATAGGTTCCTGCTTTTACTGCTTTCCCTCCAAAAATTACATCTTTATAAAATGTAATTTCTGCTGCTTCGTTTGCTCCTGTTCTCCAAACTTTGTCCGCTGGTGCTAATTTCGCTAAATCTCTTCCTTTTAATTGTGGCCTCCCATAAACAACCTTTACAACCTTATCTGAATTTCTATAACTACTTGGGAACGCGGCTACATCTAAAGGACTTAAGTCTAATTTAGGGAATTTTTGTGCAGAAATTTCTGTTGCACTAATTAAGGTGATTGCAAAAATTGCAATTGCTAATATTGATTTTTTCATTTTTATAAATTAAATTATTATTGATTTTCAAATTTGTCATAAAAAACAGAAAACCTTACGTTGGTTGCTATTAATTTTTTGTTAACTTTTAATGGCAATCACAACCTGTATTGCAATTTCCTTTTTTCTTAGATGGAAATACGTATTTTTTCACCAAGAAAATTACGGCTAAAAGCAACAATACATACACGGCTATTTCTTGCATTATTTAAGAATTTGAAAAACTATTAATGAACATACATAGGCCAAACCTGTCATTCCAAAAAGTTGAATTAAAGGCCATTTCCATGTTTTAGTTTCGCGCTTTACAATCGCTAAAGTTGCCATACACTGCATTGCAAACGCGTAAAAAACTAATAAAGACATGCCCGCCGGGAAATTAAATATTTTTTTACCCGTTGCCGGATTAATTTCTGAGCGCATTTTTTCTTTAATAGTAGTCGTGTTTTCATCATCTGAACCTACACTATAAATAGTAGCTAAAGTACCTACAAACACCTCTCTAGCTGCAAAAGATGTAATTAAGGCAATTCCAATTTTCCAATCGTACCCCAAAGGTCTTATAGCTGGCTCTATAGACTTACCCATAATACCAATATAAGAATTTTCTAATTTTACCGCTGCAATTTTTTGTTGCAATTCATCGGCTCCTAAGTTTTTATTTGCTACTTTTTCTATGGTGTTTTGTTCAGCATTCTTGTAAGATTCTGGCCCGTTAGAGGCTAAAAACCACAAAACTACAGACAAGGCTAAAATAATTTTACCTGCACCTAAAACAAAAGCTTTTGTTTTTTCTAAAACATCAAATAATACATTTTTTACAGAAGGTAATTTATAGTTAGGCATCTCTACTACAAAGAAAGAATTACTTTTAATTTTTAAGGTTTTCTGTAAAATATAAGCTGCTAAAATTGCAGTTACAAAACCTAAAGCATACAACATTAGTAATGTAAAAGCTTGTAAATTATAAAATCCAAATATTTTTGTATCTGGTATAATTAACGAAATTAAAATTGCATAAACAGGCAGTCTTGCAGAACACGTTGTAAAAGGAACTACCAAAATAGTAATTAAACGTTCTTTCCAGCTAGAAATAGTTCTGGTTGCCATTATTGCAGGAATTGCGCAGGCAGTTCCAGAAATTAATGGAATTATAGATTTTCCATTCATCCCAAAGCGGCGCATAATTTTATCCATTAGAAAAACAACACGACTCATATAACCCGTTTCTTCTAAAACAGCTATAAACAAAAATAAAATAGCAATTTGTGGTATAAAAATAATAACACCACCAATGCCCGGAATAATTCCTTCGACAATTAAATCTGATAAAACACCTGTTGGTAAATTACTTCTTGCAAAATCTGATAGTTCTGCAAAAGTAGTATCAATTAAATCCATTGGTAAAGAAGACCAATCGAAAATAGATTGAAAAATCAACAATAAAACCAATAAGAAAATAAAGTATCCAAAGATTCTATGTGTAAAAACCTTATCTAACTTCGCCCTTAAATCTTTGGCTTTGCTCTTGTCTACTAGATAGGTGTTTTTTAAAATTTTATTAATCTCTTGGTAGCGATAAATGGTTTCTTTGTGCTGGTATTTCTTTAATTTAGAAACATCTTTGTTAAAAGACAGTAGTTTTTCTTTTTCTTGTTTCGTAATTTCTTCTGGAAAATTCTTTTGTGTAACCATTAACCACAACTCATACAATGTGTAGTTTGGGTTAATTGCTTTTAACTCCTCAAAATACGCAGGGTCTATCTTCTTATTATCGCACATTGGTGTTGCTTTTGCGGCAACATGACACTTAATAATGGCAGCTTTTACAGCTTCAATTCCTTGGTTTTTTCTAGCACTTATTAAAACAACTTCTGTATTTAGTTCTTCTTTTAGTGCTGTTAAATCAATAGAAATTCCTTTTCTAGTCATTTGGTCTACCATATTTATGGCTAAAACCGTAGGGATTTCTAAATCTTTAATTTGAGAAAATAATAATAAATTTCGCTTTAAGTTTTCTACATCTGCAACCACTAAAATTACATCCGGAGATTCTTTTATATCTTTTTTAAGTAAGGTTTTTAAAACAATACTTTCGTCTACAGAAGTGGGGTTTATACTATAAGTTCCTGGTAAGTCTATAATTACTGCATTCTGTGTTGCAGACAGTTTACAGGTTCCTTGTTTTTTATCTACCGTTACTCCTGGATAATTTCCTACTTTCTGAGTTAAACCCGTAAGTTGATTAAAGAGTGAGGTTTTCCCTGTATTCGGATTTCCTATTAAAGCAACTTTTATATCTTTCTTAGACATGAATTATTCGCTTTTTAGAATTTTTATTTTTGAAGCTGTTTCTTTTCTAATTGCCAAATGACTTCCGTTTACGCAGATATATAAAGGATCTTTTAAGGGCGCTATTTGTACCAACTGAACCTCTGCTCCTGGCAAACAACCCATTTCTAATAATTTTAATGGTATCGAATCTAAAGATTCTTCAGAAATATACCCCATTTCTCCAATATGTAAAGATGCTATTGTATTCAACGTTTTTTATTTGGACAGCAAATATAACCATTTAGAATCATTCTAAACAAGTTATTGAGAGGCATATTCTTCCTTTAACAAAAGAATATCTTTCTTCAGCTTTTCCATATCTTCTTTTTCCGTTCCGTCATAATAGCCTCTAATGCGTTTTTCTTTGTCTACTAATACAAATTGCTCTGTGTGTATAAAGTCGTTTTCGTCTCCAGTACCTTCGTCTAAAACAGCAAAATAACTTTTTCTAGCGAGCTCATAAATATGAGTTTTAGCTCCTGTAGTTATATTCCACTTGCCATCTATAACCCCTTTTCTGTCGGCATATTCTTTTAAAGCAGCAACACTATCTATGATAGGTGTTACAGAATGAGAAAGAAACAAGATATCGTCATCGTTTTTATAAAAGTCTTGCAATTCATTCATATTATATGCCATGGCTATACAAATAGTCTGGCAACGCGTAAAAAAGAAATCTGCAACGTAAATTTTATCTTTATAGTTTTTATTCGTGATTTTCTCACCATTCTGATTGGTCAATTCAAAATCTGCAATCGTATGATCTTTGGTAATGTGTTTCATAGAAAAATCTACTAAACGTGGATTTACATCTGCAGGATTGTAAATTTTTAATTTTTCATCTACTTTTAATAATTGATAAAAAACAGGAATAACAACAACAGAAAAAAGGGCTAAAAAAATAAATGTTGGAATCGATTTTTTAAAGAATTTAAGCTCCATGGTTTTATTTTATTTTACAAAAATACGACTTAAAAACACCCTAGAAAAGCAAACAAAAACAAATGCTATCTAAAATATTTGTTAAATTAAAAAAGCAAACTTTAATAGTTCTTTTACACCTCTACCGAAAACCTTACATTTGTATCTTTTTTAATCTGATTTAACGCTGAATGGAAATATTAATAAAAGCATCTCAATTTATACTAAGTTTATCCTTACTAATTGTTTTGCACGAATTAGGGCATTTTATACCCGCAAAATTATTTAAAATTAAAGTAGAAAAATTCTACTTATTTTTTGATTATAAATTCTCAATTTTAAAGAAAAAAGTTGGTGATACTGTGTACGGTATTGGCTGGATTCCTCTAGGAGGGTATGTAAAAATCTCTGGGATGATAGACGAAAGTATGGACACCGAGCAGCTAGTGCAACCAATACAATCTTGGGAATTTAGATCTAAACCAGCTTGGCAGCGCCTAATTGTTATGTTAGGTGGTGTTTTTGTAAACTTTATTTTAGGAATTTTTATCTACATTATGCTAATGTGGTCTTATGGTGAGCGGTATTTACCAAATGAAAATGTAAAAGACGGGATTTGGGCAGACAATGCATTAGCTAAAAACTTAGGTTTAAAAACAGGTGATAAAATTTTAAGTGTTGATGGTGAAAAAGTGAAAAAATTTCGCAGTTTACCTCTAGAGTTTATCAACGGAAATAACTATCAAATTGAAAGAAATGGTGTCGTTTTAGATCAAGAAATACCAGAAGATTTTATTTCTCAATTAATGGATAGAGGTAAAAGTGCTGGTAATTTTTTAAATGTAAGATACCCATTTGTAATTGCAAATGTTCAAAAAGATTCTTTAAATGGTGGCGCAGATATACAACCTAAAGATATTGTTACAGCAATTAATGGAAATGCTATTTCTTATTATGACGAGGCTAAACAAGCATTAGCGGAGTTTAAAGGCCAAGATATTTCTATTACGGTAAAAAGAGGTGCAACCTCTAAAGAAATACCTGTAAAGGTTTCTAATTACGGAAATATAGGCGTTGTGTTTAGTGGAACTAGTCTTAAAGATTTAGAAAAACTAGGGTATTACGATTTAGCAGATTTCGAATACTCATTCTTAGAAGCAATTCCTGCAGGTTGGAACAAGTCTATAAAAACCTTAACAGATTACATGAAGCAGTTAAAGAAAATCTTTAATCCAAACACAGGTGCTTATAAAGGTTTGGGTGGGTTTATTTCTATTGGAAGTATTTTTCCTAGTGAATGGAGCGCACAATCTTTCTGGGAGATTACAGCTTTCTTATCTATCATGTTAGGTTTTATGAACTTATTGCCAATACCTGCTTTAGACGGTGGACATGTAGTTTTTACACTTTGGGAAATGATTACCGGAAGAAAACCCGGAGATAAGTTCTTAGAATATGCACAAGTTGTTGGCTTTATTTTACTGATTACCTTATTACTTTTTGCAAATGGGAATGATGTATACAGACACTTAAAAGATTATTTTTAGATAAAAACAGCTTCTTTAAAAATTTAAAAGCCTCACAAATTAAATTTGTGAGGCTTTTTTTTAGTTTTAGAAATCCTTAATGTAAAAGAATAAATTTCTTTACTTCAGATTATATCTTTTATAGATTATAGCGCAAACCAAATAAAAGACTACTTGGTGGCATTGGTACAAAACCAGACTCTATATATTCTGCATTAAATATATTATTTGCAGTAACCGTAAAATTAAATGCATTAACAGCTACAATTACAGAAGCATCCCAAACATTATAACTTGTTCCAATTGTGCGCTCTGCATGTTTATAAATTATATTTTGTCTTACATTCTTAAATAGTTTACTCTCAAAACGAGTTATAAATTGGTGCTTTAAGGTATTTAAAGAATACCTTGATAAGTCTTTATTCTGATCTAAAATATCATCATTTAAATAATTATATCCAAAAGACAACGTTTGGTTGAACTCATTTAATTTAAAACGAGTTTCTGTATTTAACTCAAAACCTTTGGTATTTACTTTTGCAATATTTGTTGCTTCATACTTTGATGTTACATCTGGTCTAATAAAATCAATTAAATTATCAGCATCTCTATTAAAAATAGCAACAGAAGATGTAAATCTTCCAGAATTAAACTTCAATCCAATTTCTTGAGCAAACGCTTCTTCTGGTTTTAAATTAGAATTTCCAATTGTACTTCTATCATTATAATACAAATCTGTATACGTAGGTATTCTGTAAGTAACACCTAAATTACCATAGGCTTTTAAATTATCAGACAATTTAAAACCAATATCCAACCCTGGAAACGCATGAAATTTAAAATCAGAAAAATACGTAATCGCAACACCTGGAGTAATATCTATTTTACCATCTGCAAATTTAAAACGGTGTTCTAAAAATAAGTTTGCCATGGTTCTATTTCTCTTTCCTAAATTATTACTGCTTATAAAAACTCTAGAAATATCTAAGCCAAAACCAGTAATACCCAAATCTGAGGTGTAAGAAGCATTTGTTTCCACGCCTACTTTATTCGTAATATGTAAGTTTCTATAAACACTTGGGTTGTCTCTTATGTATACATATTCATCTTGACCTCTTTTCCAATAAACTCTTGGAGTAATTTTAAATTTCTCCGTTCTAAAAGTAGTAGAAGCACCAAACAAACTACTCTGTGTTTCTTCATATTGTTCTGTTGCAGTTGCACTTGCATAGAATCCGTTTGCTCCGAATTTTTTATCGAAAAAAGTAGCGATTACTTCTATAGGTTGTTCTTTCTTATTAAAAATACCTTTTAATACATAGTTTTTATTTTCATAATCAGAATTGTGTCTATATCCATCTGAAGTTAAGATACCAACATGTGCAATTATTGATGCATTTTCAAATTCTTTTCCAACAGTTACAGAACCATTTAATTGTCCGAAAGAACCTGCTTCTATATTTACAGAAGCAGTATTTTCTAATGTGCTCTTTGTTACAATATTTATAGCGCCAGTAAATGCATTTTGTCCGAAAACTCTTGCAGCCGGACCTTTAATAATTTCTATTCTCTCGATAACTTCAATTGGCAAAGCGGCATTCATTGTATGATGTCCTGTTTGTGCATCATCCATTTTAATACCGTCTATTAACAATAATGTTTGATCAAAACCACCACCCCTAATATATAAATCTGCTTGACTACCGGCAGATCCTCTTCTTCTAATATCTACACCAGCAACTTGCTGTAACAAATCTGCAACGTTTGTAGCAGCACTGTTTTTAATAAATTCCGCAGAAATAACTTGTATGGTTCTAGCATTCTCTTTAAAAGGTAAATCTATTCTGGTAGATTTTATTAAAATAGTATCTAGTGCCTGTATTTCCTTTTTTTCCTGAGAAAAAAGATTCAAATGCAAAATTAAAATTGCAATAATTAGTAATTTACTTTGGTTCATTTTAAGTGTTATTTTAGTATAAATAGACTACAAAAGTCGTAACTTTCCGGACGACTAAACTAGTCCAGTTTTAAAATGATTGATAGTCCGGTAAATACAGTACTAAAACAACTCATTGATTTTGATAAAGCAATGGTGCAACCCGTGTATATTCAAGTTTCACAACAAATTGCAAATGCCATACAGCGAAAATATTTAACCAAAGGTACTAAGCTACCCGGAACCCGGGTATTAGGCCAGTTATTAAAAGTACATAGAAATACGGCAGTTGCTATTTACGAAGAGCTGGCATCCCAAGGTTGGGTAGAAGTCATACCAAATAAAGGCACCTTTATTTTAGAGCCCGATCGGAAAACAAAAAAAATTAAAGTATTATCAAAAAAAATAGAGGAAGCATACTCCTACGCCAAAACAACAGGCTTTCCTTTTCAAAAATCCTTTCATTTAGCATCTACAGTGCAACTAACAAATGCTAAATATAGTATTAATGATGGAAAACCAGATGTACGTTTGCATCCAGTACATCAATTTACACGGTGGTACAGCGCTGCTATGAAGCGTAAAACATTGATAAAGAAATGGAACGAACCAAAGGAACATTCCTATTCTTTATTTCAAACACAGCTCTGTAACTATTTAAATGCAACGAGAGGTTTTCATATAAGTCCGAATAATCTATTAAGCACCCGTAGTTCAGAAATGAGCTTATACATTGTTTCTCAATTATTGATACAGCAAAATGATGTCGTATTAGTGGGGAATTTGAGTAATTATGCTTCTAATATGATTTTTCAACAAGCGGGTGCAAATATCAAAACCATTCCTGTGGACGCAGCAGGTTTAGATATTGAGTATATTAAAAAACATTTTGTAAAAAACAGTATTCGATGCGTTTACATCTGCGCGCAAAGAGATTACCCTACAACGGTAACCTTAAGCGCAGAGCGCAGGCTAGCCTTGCTGCAACTTGCTAAAGAGTTTGGTTTTGCTATTATAGAAGATGATTACGATTATGATTTTCAGTTTGAAGGTTCTGCAATGTTACCCATGGCAAGCGCAGGCACAAATGGAATGGTTATTTATTTAGGAAAACTAGGACAATCTTTATTTCCTAGTTTTCAAACAGGATTTGTGGTAGCGCCAGCAAACCTAATTTCTGAAGCCACAAATTATTTGCAATTGCTAGACAAGCAAGGAGATTTTATACAAGAACAGATGTTATCTGAATTAATTATTGAAGGTGAAATTTACCGACTGATGAAAAAAAATGTAGTTCTCTATAAACAAAGACTTGATTGTTTATGCGAACTATTAACAGAACACTTTAAAGATATTGCCTATTGGAAAACACCTTCTGGAGGATTGACAATTTGGTTACAATTTAAGCCTAAAATATCATTAGTAAAACTAGCTGAAGAAGCAGAAAAAAACAATTTATTTCTTCCCAAAACCATCCTTTATCAAGATAAAAATACCTGTGCTATTCGTTTTGGATTTGGGCATTTAAATACAGAGGAAATAGCAGCTGTAATTCAAAAATTAAAAAATGCTTATCACAAAGTATCCATAAAAAAAAGTAAACATTAAACAATTGATTCTTATAAAATATTTAATAAGCAATGCCATTGACGGTGTAAAATTACTAGTATATAAAGATAATTTTGAAAAGGCATTAGAAATTAGAAGCTATCAAAAAGACAGAAACGGAAATAATTTCTCTTGTCCTAACTGCAATTCTAATCGAATTTTAATAGCCCCAATACAAAGAAAAAATGTTTTCTATATGTTGTTCCCTTTTTTTGAAAAAACCAGAAAGATCTGCAATAAATGTAGCGTAATATTTTAAAATAAAAGAGATCTAGATTTAAAGAAAAGTTATAATTTGCATTCCTATGGAAACTACGAAAACACTTACTTTTTATACCCCAAAACTACCCTCTGGAAACGGAGCAATATTTGTTGACACAGGTATATCTGCAGGATTTCCATCTCCTGTAGACGATTTTAGTGAAAGTAGAATCTCTCTAGATGATGAATTAATTAAAAATAAAGACACCACGTTTTATGCAAAGGTAAAAGGGCAGTCTATGATTGGTGCGGGTTTAGATGATAATGATTTGTTAGTAATTGATAGGAGTTTAGCTCCTACAAATAATAAAATTGCCGTTTGCTTTTTAGATGGAGAATTTACTGTAAAACGCTTGCGTGTAGAAAAAAACGAAGTTTGGTTGCAACCAGAAAACCCTAACTACCCGATTATAAATATTACAAAAGAGAATGATTTTATGGTTTGGGGCATTGTAACAAATGTTATTAAGAAAGTTTAAATTTCTCTTTTTAAAAAACAATATCTGATATAAAAAACACTATGGAAAACACTTTAGAAAACAAAATATTATTAAGTACCGCTACAGATCAAGTTCGTGTAGAATTTTATAAAAAAACCTACAAGCATGTTGCTGGTGGCGTTTTATTATTTATTGTTTTTGAGTATCTATTGCTACAAAGCGATGTTATTGTAAACTTTATGATGTCTATGACGCAAGGTTGGCGTTGGCTTGTAATGTTAGGTGGTTTTATGTTTGTTACTAATTATGCCGAAAGTACCGTTTTAAAAACTGCAGATAAAAATAAACAGTATATGGCATATGCACTCTATGTTTTTGCACAAGCCATTATTTTTGTACCTCTTTTGTACATCGCAATTTATTATACAGAAAGTGCCGAATTAGTAGAACAGGCAGCTATTGTAACTTTAGCATTATTTACAGGTATTTCTGCCGTTGTTATGGTTACTAAAAAAGATTTTTCGTTCTTAAAGGCGGGTTTAACTGTTGGCTTTTTTATTGCAATGGGCTTAATTGTTGCCGGATCTTTATTTGGTTTTAATTTAGGTTTATGGTTCTCTGTTGGTATGTGTGTATTAGCTGGAGGCTCTATTTTATACCAAACCTCTAACTTGGTAAATAAATATGGTACTGAAGATTACATACCTGCTTCTTTAGGTTTATTTGCTTCTTTGATGCTACTTTTTTGGTATGTATTATCGATATTTATGTCTAGAGATTAAAACTAATTTTTATATAAATAAACAGAAAGACGGTGCTAAAAAGTACTGTCTTTTTTTGTTTAAAAAATAAATTTATTATCAATAAAAAATATTTTATTATTGTTTTACAATAATTTTATATATTTGCAGGACTCTAAAAATAGAAATTATGAAAAAAATAAATATATTAAAAACGATAGTAGATTTACTTTGGATATTTTCTATGCCCGTGGTATTGATAATTATTGGAGTTTCCTTCACAACATTTTTTGTAGATTTAAGTGATTTAAGTATCACAATAAATGCTTTAGATTTTGATACGAATAGCACTTTGTCAAAAATATTATTTGTTATTTCATCTTTAAATTATTTATTACTTATTGTGGCTTTGTATTTTTTTAGAAAAGTATTAACCAATTTTGTACGCGTAAGAGTTTTTGAAGAGGTAGTCATTAGTTCTTTTAAGAAAATAGGAAACCTATTAACGTTTTCAGGTTTTATTTCGCTGATAATTTCAATAATTGGTAAAATATATTTTGAACAAAAAGTTTCCTTAGAATTTGGTTTAAATCAACATTTAGTACTTATTTGTTTGGGTTTATTCTTTTTAGTTTTAAGTGAAATATTTAAAATAGCTAAAAACGCAAAACAAGAAAACGACTTAACAATATAGCTATGGCCATCATTGTAAACTTAGACGTAATGCTTGCCAAACGTAAAATGCGGAGTAAAGAACTGGCAGAAATTATTGGCATTACCACAGCAAATTTATCCATCTTAAAATCTGGTAAAGCAAAGGCTGTTCGTTTTTCTACTTTAGCAGCAATTTGTAAAGCATTAGAATGCCAGCCTGCAGATATTTTAGCATTTGTAGCCGATTAATGTATGTTTTAGCTTTAATTTAAATTCCGTTTTTCAATAAAAAAACGTTTTAAAAGCTGGGCACACTCTTTTTCTAGAATTCCGGAAACTACTTTTGTCTTTGGGTGAAGTGTTGTTTTTAAGTTAACAAACCCTCTTTCGGGTTCTGAGGCTCCATAGACTATTTTACCAATTTGAGTCCAGTAACTGGCACCAGCGCACATCTGGCATGGTTCTAAAGTAACATATAGCGTGCAATCCTTTAAATATTTTCCGCCTAAAAAATCTGCTGCAGAAGTAAATGCCTGCATTTCTGCGTGCGCTGTTACATCATTTAACATTTCTGTTAAGTTATGTGCTCTTGCAATTATTTGGTCTTTAAAAACAACTATAGCACCTACAGGAATTTCTCCTTTTCCAAAAGCGGTTTCTGCTTCCTGAAAAGCTTTTTTCATAAAATAAACATCATCAAAAGGCTGTATCATGAAGTATTGATTAAGAAAGACAAAATTAAGTAAAATATTTGCGATAGCTTTGTATTTATAAAGCAACTGTTTTATCAATATAAAATTGGAAGTTGTATTTTTGTAACCGAATGAAGAATTTGTTAGATAACATATCAAATCCGAAAGATTTAAGAAAACTAAATCCTACTCAATTGCCACAGTTGGCCAAAGAGTTACGTGCATTTATTATTAATGTTATTGCCACAAAAGAAGGGCATTTAGGCGCAAGTTTAGGAGTTATAGAACTTACCATTGCAATTCATTATTTGTTTGATACCCCCAATGATTTACTCGTTTGGGATGTTGGACACCAAGCATACGGCCATAAAATTTTAACGGGAAGAAAGGCTATTTTTCACACCAACAGACAATTTGGTGGCATTGCAGGATTCCCATCCAGAAAAGAAAGCGCATTTGATGCTTTTGGCGTGGGGCATTCTTCTACTTCTATTTCTGCAGCTTTAGGAATGGCAATTGCATCGAACCTAAAAGGGCAGACCGAAAAACAACACATTGCTGTTATTGGCGATGCTTCTATTGCCAGCGGAATGGCTTTTGAAGCACTAAACCATGCGGGGGTTTCTAAAGCAAATTTACTCATCATTTTAAACGACAACGCTATCGGAATAGATCCATCTGTTGGTGCTCTTAAAGAATATTTAACTAGGGTAAAGACAGATAGAAAGCTAGCCGCTCAAAATAATATTATAAAAGCCTTAAGTTTTGATTATTCTGGTCCAATTGATGGCCATAATTTACCGAAGGTCTTGGCTGAATTAGAACGCTTAAAATCTGTGAAAGGTCCTAAGTTTTTACATGTAATTACCACCAAAGGTAAAGGATTACAGAAAGCAGAAGAAGACCAGGTAACCTATCATGCTCCTGGAAAGTTTGATAAAGTTTCGGGTGTACGCATAAAAAAAATAGCAAGTTTATATACAAAATACCAAGATGTTTTTGGAAAAACAATGGTAGAATTAGCAACACAAAACAATAAAATTATAGGAATTACACCTGCAATGTTAACAGGAAGTTCACTAAAATTTATGTTTGAAAAATTCCCAAAAAGAACTTTTGATGTAGGTATTGCAGAACAACATGCAGTAAGCTTAGCTGCAGGAATGGCAACACAAGGTTTTATTCCGTTTTGTAACATTTATTCTACCTTTCTACAACGTGCTTATGACCAAGTAATTCATGATGTTGCACTTCAAAATTTACCAGTTATTTTCTGTTTAGACAGAGCAGGTTTGGTTGGAGAAGATGGTGCTACACATCACGGAGTTTTTGATTTGGCATACTTGCGTGCCATTCCTAATTTAATTGTTTTTGCACCTAGTAATGAAGTTGAATTGCGTAATATTTTATATACAGCCCAATTAGGATTAAAAAATCCGATTGCAATTAGATACCCAAGAGGAACTGGAAGTATTATTGATTGGCAAAAACCTTTTGAAATAATTGAAATTGGAAAGGGACTACAGTTAAAAACAGGAACTAAAATAGCTATTTTATCTATTGGTACAATCGCTAAAAATGTTACTGATGCGTTTGAATTAACAGATAATTCTACAGAAATTGCACACTTTGATATGCGTTTTGTAAAACCTTTGGATGAGCGTTTGTTGCATGCTGTTTTTAAAAATCACAAAACTATTTTCACCATTGAAGATGGTACCATAAAAGGCGGATTTGGAGCTGCTATTTTAGAATTTGCTTCCAAAAATGAGTATAAAAACAAGATTCAAGTACTAGGTATTCCAGATAACTTTATAGAACACGGAAGTGTTTTAGAACTTCAACGTAAAATTGGTTTGGATGCTAAATCTATCGCCAAAAAAATAATGAAATAAATTAAATAATATTTCCTGTTAATTTTTTATGCATTCTAATTGCATAACTATCTGAAATTCTGGAAACGTAACTACATACCTGCATAATTCTATCATACAAACGAACAGAATCTGTTTTATACTCTTCTGGTAATAAATTTAAAACCAACTTATCAAAATTAGACGGATTCCCATCAAAGGTATTATTTAAAGCAGTTACAAATACATCTAATAAATCTGCAATAATCCGATAACCCGCAACTTCTTTCTCTACAACCTCTGTGCTTTTGTAAATTTTAGCAATACTAATTTTAATAATGTCATTTATCTGCGCTTCGTAAGCGCATTTCTCTAACAATGATTTTTCAAAAGTACCGGCTAAAATTGCCGCTTCGTTTGCTAAAAAAACAGCTACAGCTTCATTAATTAATACCCCAATTGCCAAGGCACGTAAATAACTTACTCTGTCTGTTTTTTGCTTTAATGAATGGTATTTTTTACTATCAATGGTATCTTTTACGAGCTTAATCATATATTCTAAAGCAAATTCTTCCTCAATTAAACCAAGGTTTATTCCGTCTTCAAAATCTATAATTGTATAACAAATATCATCTGCCGCTTCCACCAAATAAGCTAAAGGATGCCTATAAAAAGAAATAGCCTCTGCAGATTTCTGCAACATACCTAAATCTTCTACTACCTCTAAAAACGCTTGTTTTTCTGATTGAAAAAAGCCATACTTTTTATCTACAATATGGTTGGTTGGATTTTTTGGAAGGCTTTCTTTCGGATACTTTAAAAAGGCTCCTAAAGTAGCATAAGACAAGCGCAAACCTCCAAAAACACCCTCTCTAGATTCTGTTAATATCTTGAATCCGTTTGCATTTCCTTCAAAGTCTATTAAATCTTGATATTCTTTATCTGTAAGTTTTCCTTTATATTTTGCACCGTTTCCTGTTTTAAAATACTCGCCAATAGCTTTTTCTCCTGAATGCCCAAAAGGCGGATTCCCAATATCGTGTGTTACAGAGGCCGCAGCAACGATGGCACCAAAATCATTAAAAGTGTATCCTAAAGCGGCTAAATTGGGATGGCGTTCTAACAACACTTTACCAACCCTTCTGCCTAAAGTTCTACCCACAACAGACACCTCTAAACTGTGTGTTAAACGGGTGTGTACAAAATCGGTTTCAGATAACGGAATTACCTGTGTTTTGTCTTGTAAACTTCTAAATGCCGATGAAAAGATGATTCTATCAAAATCTACATCAAAACCCAAACGTGTTTCATCTTGTGCCTCTCTTGGTCGTTTTTGTGTATCTCCAGAGCGCTTTAAAGAAAGTAGTTGTTCCCAGTTCATCATAATTATAAAATATCGTCTAAATTAAACAAAAAAAAGAAGCCTTTCGACTTCTCTTTTTATCAATTTTGTAATAAAAAACAATCTACTCGATTATCCTTCGCAACTTGCACAATCTTTCTTTTGTTTAAATTTTTGTGCTGCATTCATACTGTGTTGGTAATACATAGATTTTACACCTAATTTCCAAGCCGTAATATATACATCGTTTACTTCTTTAATTGGCATATCTGGATGTACCATAATATTTATAGATTGCCCTTGGTCTATGTGCGTTTGTCTATTTGCTGCTTGATACACAATTACTTTTTGATCTATTTCTGAATACGTTTTAAATACGTCTTTCTCTGCTTCTGTTAAGATACTCAAGTGCTGCACAGAACCATCATTGTCTCGAATGCTCTTCCAAACATCTGAAGTACTTTGTCCTTTTTCTTCTAATAATTTTTCTAAAACCGGATTTCTAATGGTTGTTTTAATTTTTGCAATATCTTTTACATAAATATTAGACCAAATTGGCTCGATACCCTGTGATACTTGTCCTAAAATAAAGGCAGATGATGTTGTAGGTGCTACTGCATTTAAAGTGGTATTACGTCTACCGTACCCTTTTAACACTTTTGGTTCCCCATACATTTTTGCCATTTCTTCTGAGGCTTTGTATGATTTCTCTTTAATAACCTTAAAAATCTCGGTATTTAAATTGTATGCTTCTTGACTGTCAAATGCCAACATTTTAGATTGCAATAAAGAATGCCAACCCAAAGCTCCTAAGCCTAAAGCTCTGTTTTCTTTTGCAAAACTGTAGGCTTTTTCCATAAAACGAAATGTAAACTGATCGTCTCTATCTGGAGAATCTTTAAACACTTCTAATTTAGTAATAAACTCTTGCATTACTGCATCTAAAAAGAAAGCTAAAGTTTCTACTGCATCTGTATCTTTCCACTCCTCATAATGCACCAAGTTAATTGATGATAAACAGCATACAAAAGACCAATCTTCATTAGAAGGCAGCATAATTTCTGTACACAAATTACTTGCATAAATTTCGTGGTTTTTGTCTTTATAAACATCTACCGTTCCATTGTTTGCATTGTCTCTAAATAAAATATAAGGATACCCTATCTCTCCTCTTCTTTGTAAAATTTTTGCCCAAATACTTCTCTTTTCGGTATCTCCAGCAATCATTTCTTCCATCCATTGGTCACTTACCGTAACACCATGGGTTAATTCTTGTATTGGGTTTCCTTCCGTTCCTATTTCTAAAAATTCTTTAATATCTTTATGATCAACTGGTAAATATGGAGAAAAACGTCCACGTCTTACAGAACCTTGACTTACAACATCCACCATTTTTTCAAACAACTGCATGATGTGCACAGAACCAGATGATGACCCATTGTTTTTTACATCTGCACCTCTTTCACGAAGTTTTCCAAAGTAACCAGAAGTACCTCCTCCTAGTTTAGACATCATACCTACTTCAGATTGCGAGTATAAAATGTCTCCCATATCATCTGCTACATGCGAACCAAAACAGCTAATTGGCAACCCTCTTTTCTTTCCAAAATTAGACCAAACTGGTGACGATAAAGAAAAATAACCTGCAGCCATATACTTGTAAAACTTATCTGAAAATCCTTTAATTTTCAAGATGCGTTCTGCATTGTCTGCTATCTCACGTATTCTCTCTTCTGGTGTTGTATCTCCTGTTAAATAACCAGACTCTAAAAATTTGCGACTATTTTCTGTTAGCCAGGTAATTTCTGGTTCTTTTTGTTTTTCGAGAATTTCTTTTCTTGCAGTATTTGCTGCTTGAATTAATTGTTCGTGCTCTGTAAGGTGGGTAGTCTTAGATTCAGTTTGGTTCATAGATTTAAAATAAGTCGTCGCTAGTTATACTTTTAGTTCTTTTGCTGTAATTAATAGATCTTTTTACAAAGAAATCTCCGTGTTTGGTTCCAATAATTTCATCATCAAACCAATCTGTTTCAGATAATAAAACGGCATCAATTTCAAATATTTTTGTAATACCAATGCTTGACAATGAGTTGTTAAATCTATTTTCTGTCTCTTATACACATCTGACGCTGCCG